>Ga0114925_10000090_pt1 | contig 31805 bp, 46 predicted proteins | sample SumtaG_2_FD_87287 | JGI IMG/M metagenome (GOLD analysis project Ga0114925, IMG submission 87287) | Deep subsurface microbial communities from Indian Ocean to uncover new lineages of life (NeLLi) - Sumatra_00607 metaG | ecosystem: Environmental > Aquatic > Marine > Oceanic > Sediment | place... | reverse complement strand
AGTTTAGAAGCGATCATAAGGCAGGACATACAGACGGTACTTGACCTGATTCTTGAGGAGGGTACACCGTTCTACTATGCGACTCTCGGAGATATTCTGGCGCGGGGAATCTTCGCCGCCCTCGGAGGAGCCCGTAAAGCGTTCGGAGTGGTCCCACTGGTCATAGGGAGAACTCCATGCGGGGAATACGCAACCTTGCGTTCTGACTGGCAACAGATGACCGGCGCGGAGAAAATGGAGGCGATGCAGTCAGAGTGTACTAACCTCCGTGAAACAGTAGCCTTTCAACCGTGGGAAGGATTCGTCGAACACTGGACCGACCGTTGCTCAGAATGGTCAAAACTGGGCCTCATAACGGCTGATATCCTCACATACGCAACCAACCACCTACCGGAGCCGGGCCGCGATACATCAGGGGAGTCAGTACCAGAACTCTCCGAACTACGTAGTATGAGTGACTACCTAGAATCCAGAGAGAGAGACAACGCGCCAGCGTAGTACCAGACATACAGCAAACAAACCATGCCCTGAGCCCACTACATTGGACTCAGGGCTTTCTTATGTAACAACCCCACTACATACCATGCAATATATACCCGACATGTAGTATTGGATATAGGACCGTCGCAAGCGCCCTACACAAGGGAGTACATATATATATAACTCTCTTCAGGTGAGCCGTATCGTACCCTCCCCGCTGATATCATGATTCCGGGGCCGTAGGATAGGGTAATCCAGTGATAGAGCCGTACAGGGACGCTCATAGCGCCGCGATACCTGCATAATCACCCTTACATAGCCAGCAATAGAAACACCGTGTTGAAGAGGGGGGAGGTAGAGTGCAAGGTTCGCATAAGATATATTATGTAAACCTGTACCGTATGGTACGCCACTTCTCTCTCACCTGTACCGTATGGTACGGCAGGGGGGTTGAAGAGGGGAGGGGGGTCAAGGGGTTCAGGGACAACGACTTACATGGGGTACCCCTCTTCTTAATACGTTCTATCTTCAGATTAAAATCAGGGTATCGGAAATGTAACGATGTAACGATATAGTACATGAGTTACGGAAATGCATCGAGATGAGGTTCTATAAGGGAACAGTGTTACGATAGTGTACTTCATGGAGGTTATCCCAGCGGGGGGGAAGAAACCTCTTGACGGGTGTCAGAGTAGACCATACCTTCTGAATTATGAGAAAGAGAGTCTGGGCATTACTGTGCAGGTGGGAGTTTCACCGGCTTGTGATCCTGACGCGGCCCTGCGGGGAGAACGCGAGGCGCTGGGATGGTGAGAATGTGTGTGAGTATTGTGGGCTCGTGTACCCGGGGAGTTCTGTGTGTACGTCCGACCTGCGGCTTTTCATGTATTACAAGCGTCGGAGATGGCCGTTCCGCTGGGTTCCCGACCGATATCCGAAACCGCTGAAGCGAGAGGAGGACACCATGCCAAATACCTAGTCACCACAGGAGGTAAGGCATGGCACAGACAGATCAGGGACGTTCCAGCACCGGCAAGAAGGGTAGCCGGAAGCATGGGCGGAACAAGCGTAAACCTGCCCAGAAACGGTATACCGCCGAGCAGAGGTGGATCGCGAACAAGGCACGTAAGAAAGCACGCCACCAGCGGCATCTGGAGAAGTGCCGCGAGAGGAGAAGTCATGAAAGAGCATAGACTCAAATCGTGGCCCGGCGAGTTCGAGGCACTCATACAGGGTGAGAAGAGTCACGAGTGGCGCAAGAACGACCGGGATTTCGCCTGCGGAGATACTCTCGTGCTGTGTGAGTGGGATAACGTGAAGGAGACGTTCACAGGCCGGGTGCAGACGGTGGTGGTGACTCACATCAATCACGGCCCAGCATTCGAGATACCGGAGGGCTTCTGCGTCATGTCCATCTGGCCCATCGAGGTAACGTGATGGTAGAGAAAGACATGGTGGTGCAGATAAACCCTGACCATGATGAGCGGTTCGGAGGCTGTTTCATGGTCGTCACCGAACCGAAGCCGTGGGGGGCTCAAGGGTATGTGCAGATTCCGGGTTCGAAGGGACTCGCCTATTACAGATGTCCGAGCGAGGCATTTGTGATAATCGGCCCCGCCGTCTGGGTGCAGGAGTGATGTACGGCGACCCGGAGTACATCGGCACCCCGCGTGTGCAATACGATTTCGAGGAACATGGCTGTGCCCAGTTCCTCCGTATCTGCCACTGTGGCCGTTTCGTGAAGGCAGGAGCGGCCCACCTGAAGATGGGTTGTCTGGAGGCATACATCCCGTCTATGACAGCCCATGCGGAGGGTGAATGTAAAATCCACGGTGTCATCCAGATGCCGTTTGAAGGGTGGTTCTGATGGATAATATCAGACAATTCAATGTCTCGGCCCTCAGAGTGGATATAGACACTGAATTTCCCTCCGAGCAAGCCGTTGAGATAGACAGCATCATCAGCAAGTGGCTCGGGATACTCCCCTCGTGGTTGAAGGAATTACGGATTACTCAGGCCGGGTCATCTGAAGGAGATACAGTCCTGACCGTGGTGGTGCGCTACAGGTATCGTCGAGCGGTAATCTATGTGCGTCCAGAATGGCACCAGTGGGGGGCGTGTGACCGCGAACGGTACATCATTCATGAACTCGTCCACATAGCCACAGATGAACTTGTATCGTTCTCTGAGAATACCCTCGGTAAGTTACTCAGCGATGACGACCCAGCCCACAAGGCGTTAATGGAAGTCCACGCCGAGAAGGTTGAGGCGATGACCGAAGACTTGAAATACGCATTTATGCGGATAGGGAGAAGTGATGCAGACGACAGATAGATTCGGTGAAGAGAAACTCATCCCCAAAGTGACCGCCGAGGAGATACAGGCCGCGTTCGATGACCCGGACATCCTCACCATCGCGATTCACAAGCCGGGAAGCCGTGTGACGACGAAGAGGGGTAAAATCTACATCGTCACCGAGGATGGCAAGTTCCGCGAGAGAACTGAACAGGAGAAATTCTCCGACGAGATGGAGAAGTTGCCCATTCCCGAAGCCCCAAACCCGTTCAGGGACCGGAGTGGCCCGCACGACAGAGGAAAACGGCGGCGCTGATGCCCATACCGAGGCATCTGGAGACCGAGGAAGACCGGAAACGGGAGGAACTGGCCCGCCAGAAGGTCGGTGCCTACCTCGGGGAAGAGTTTGAGGTGATGGAGTGCGGTCAGTTCTCCCACCACGATTGGGAAATCTGGCGAGAAGGTCAAATCGACTATCTGGGTGAATACAAATACCGCAACTGCATTTCGACCGAATTTGACGCCCCGGGAGGCATCATTTTCTCTCTTAAACGCTATTATCGCCTCAAAAACAGCGGAATCGCGCATAACTGCCCTGTGCTTGTGTTCTTCGAGTTCACCGATGGCATCTTTTCCATCACGCTGAGTAATATGGAGCCATCGAAGGGGCGCGTAATCAAACGCAATATCCAGCGGGAAGGCTCTACCAACGAAACAGAAGAGGTGCTGTTGATACCCTCATCAGCACTGACCAGAATCGAGGAGTAGTCATGAGCAGGGGTATTCTGATTCAGGTTCCAGAAGGGGTGAACGAGTTTGAGTTTCTATACAGGGAGAAACCAGACATGGTTGTATGCTCCGATTGCGGCCACAAGATGAAATGGCTATGGAACAAGCCTTTACCCCGAATATGTCCAAAATGTGGAGAAGGCGGATAATGGGAAGCACTGGAGACCCATTGGTTGACCACCGACCTGATTATCGGCGCGAAGACGATGATGATTACCTGCCCGACAGCGCGAAACTGTTCTTCTGGTGGTCTTTCGCGGTTGGCCTTGTTCTCTTCATTCTCTGGATAACGAGAGTGGTGCTGACATGACCCACATCTTATTGGACGACCTCGTGAAGGCTCTCGGCGGTTCCGAAGCGTGTAAAAAAGCGTGGAGAGAGTGGTGCATGGTTCACGGGGTAAATCCAGACAGGATTGTCGAAACTGGCTTTAAGTTGGGTATGGCTATAAGAGAAAAAAGGGAGAGGGAGATTTTAGTTTTACTCGGAGAACCGCGGAAAGAATGACTCCTCAGCGCGGATACGGAGACCTGTTCGCCATCTCTGCCGAGACAATCAAGGCTGGGACGATGATTCCCGAGCAAATGGCGAAGAAGAAGGCGTCTAGGAAGAAGAAATCGAAGAAAAGGTAACAGGACATGCTCGAGAACCTCAAAGACCTGCTGGAAGCACTACGCGCCTTCTCACGCATCCTCGTGACCGGCCCCCAGAGGTCAGGAACCACTATCGCGGCGAAGATAATCGCGAAGGAACTCAAATACCGCTTTCTTGATGAACTCGACATCAAATCAGATGGAAACCTGTGGCCTGAAGACGTGCAGAAGGCTCTCGCGAACCCCGATCCTTTCCTGAAACTCATCGGCCCAGCCGGAAAGGAATTGAAGGGGATCGTGGTGCAATCGGCTGGTATCTCGTACTGGGCTCACCGGCTGGCAGAGGAGAAGAACCTCGCGGTTGTGTTCTGTGTGCGTGACCTCGATGAGATTTACACTTCCCAGTTGAACTGGGGATGGTTAGGATGTAGTGATTATCGCACAACCGTCATCAAGTACCGCCAGATGCCCGAACTGGCCGACAAGATAGATGGAGATGCGAACCCGGCGAAGATGGCCTACATGGCATGGTTCGATTACCAGCAGTACCAGTTGGAAGGGATGGCCTTCGAGTTCTGGTATCGGTGGTTGAAGGATACACCGTATTGGGTGCCAACTGAGAAGCGCGTCATCGAACGCGGATGGGGCTTCAAAAGCACTGGAATGATGACATGAGAGAAGACTTCTGGTATGATGGCTACTCTGGTGGATTGAACCTGAATCACCGGCTTCCCACGCCGTTTCAGGCCGCGTGTGTCTGCAAGGAAGAGACATTCGAGGCCATCGTGGAGGATGCCGTCAAACGCCTGACAGGAGAAGCAGTCAGTGAAAGCCGATAACGGACGCATCAACGAACTCTGTGATGTAATCGACGCGGCCCTCAAGGCGAAAGCCTCGGAGGCGGCAAAGGAAGACGCCTCCGAGGCCATCGCGGAACTGAGACTGGTTACTTCCTGAATCGCGCTATCGCGTTCTGAAGTAACAGTCGATAATCCTGAGCGGCGCGGATATCGCCGTTCTTGCTCACCGACAGGTGGAAGCACCCGGTACAGAGGGTCCACCGGACGAAGTGGTGGAGTCCCCGCTTACGGCTCTGTGTATCGAGCCACTTCACTGTCCCGGCAGTCCCGAATCTCCTGCTACTGCACTTGAACCGCCGCATCCGGTCTTCCGCGGCCAGCAGGATTTCGAGACCTTCCTGATTTGAGCCCTTCGCTGGTGTCATGACTTTCTCCCGTTTATGTGTTGATGATACCTGTAATATAAGAATCGGGTTCTACGGAAAGACCTCACCATGAGGTTTTTATCATAAAAATACGACACAGACGCAACAACCACGCGGGATTCACTTTAACCTTGACATAGCATTCATGCGGTTTCATGGGGGTGTGTGCAGTATCCTCTGACGTGAAATACGATGGTTTTCTGACTCCGCTCTCTCTGGAGGCCAATCTGTCGTAAAGAGGTTCCTTCGTGATGCATAATGCGCCATTCCTCGCATTCTGCAATACTCACCTGTGTCTTTTTCAGGCTCGGATTAGTAGCCCTCATTGTTTCAGCGAGTTCACGGTCAGAGCGGTCTTCTACTATTTCGGCAGAGGTGCCGCTGAGGTGATTACCGACCTGATAGCACCGCTGACAGAATGGCAGGTTATGTGCCGTGGGATATGGACACCCGCGGGTCTGACATCTCACCCTGATACCTGCCTCATAATCCATTCGTAGGTGGGCTTGAGGCCGGTCATGAGAGTCGTCGGAGGCTCCCAGTCCAGAACGCCTCGACAGAGGCTATTGTCGCTGTTACGTCCCCTGACGCCCTCCGGTTTCGTGAGATCGTTGATGATGCCTACCGGCTTGTCTGCGATGAGGGATATCATATGAACGAGTTCGTTAATGGATATCATCTCATCGCGCCCGAGATTCATCGGGAGAACGAAATCAGATGCCATCAGCCGGTGAATCCCTTCAACGCAGTCGTCGATATACATGAACGAGCGCGTCTGCTTTCCGTCTCCCCAGACCTCAATAGTCCCTCCGGGTTTGGCCCGGGCAATCTTGCGGCAGAGGGCCGCTGGTGCCTTTTCCCTGCCTCCATCGTATTCTCCGAGAGGTCCGTAGACATTGTGAAATCGAGCGATACGGACACTGAGATGGTGATCGTTGAACAGATAACTCAGGAGTTCCTCTGCATAGAGTTTCTCAAGACCATATCCGGGTTCTGGCATCGCAGGCCATGCATCGCATTCCATCAATGGCCTGATATTCGGTCTGTCCTGTGCTGACTGGCAGTAGACGCAGGCCGAGGATGAGAAGAGAATCCTTGCTCCCACCTCTTTCGCATATTTGAAGATGTTGATGTTGATGAGGGAGTTGTTGATGGCGATATCAGCCAATTTCGAGGTGATGTAGCCGATCCCCCCCATATCAGCGGCCAGATGGTATATTTCATCTACCTTGCCCAGTTTATCGTATAACTCGGCTCCGTAGAGGTATGGCTGTCTCAGGTCATGCAGGATGAAGAAATCGGCGGCGGTATCCTCGAAGAGAGGTTCCTTGATGTCCACCCCGATGACGTAGCACTCCTCGATCTCTTTGAGATATTTGCAGAGATGATGACCTATGAACCCGCCTGCGCCTGTTACCAGTATCCGCTTCATAGTCCGAGTTCCTCTGCCCTTTTCGGTGTGATGAAGATGTAATTGTTCTCATCCTTGCTGATTTCTTCCACCCGCTCGACCCCACGTTCCAGTAATCCGTCGAAATATGTGTAGGCACCATACCCGATTTCTCCCAGAAGCCCCAGAATGGCGTTTGCGGGCCTCTCGCTGTCTGTGAGGTGCCTTTCCTCGATTTCGACCTGTACGATTGGCTGGAAGCGTCTCAGGGACTCGTACATCCCCTTCACCACATCATACTCGACCCCCTCAACGTCGATTTTGACGAAATGGATGGGTATTTCAGCAATCTCCAGATCGTCATACTTCTCGACCTCGACTGTCTCTCTACCTACCCACGTTTCATCGCTGGAGAATCGGGCTAGGCCATAGGGAAGACCATGCTCGTCTCTCCACCTGTGTCCGATGGGAGGAATCTCCATCTCGGCAGTGCTTTCATAATCGGAAAGAGCCGCGTTGATAGTGGTGACGTTCGTCAATTTGAGATTCTCGATGATTCTTGTGAGAACTTCATAGTTGGTGGGATATGGCTCGAATGATATAACCGAGCCTGTCGGGCCGACCTTGCTTGAGAACGGGACGGTGTAGTAGCCGTAGTGCGCTCCCACGTCGATGCACCTATTTCCCTCCTGTACGAACGCATTGATGAGCCGCATTTCTTTCTCGGGAGGAGGGATGTATCCATTTATCACCCTGACGATGTAGACGGATATCTCGGAGATGAAAGCATCTATATTGTCTATCGTGTGATCGAAGTTCCTGAAGTGGCTGAGGTCTACATTCATCGGTTTCTCCAGACCTCCTCAAGATGTGAGTCACCGAACGGTATGTCGCTGACTCCCAGAGCCACATATCCCGGCATATCATGGAACTCTTCGGGCAGGATGCGCCAGCAGTCGATGATGACCGCATCGGGGTCGAACCACTCGCGCTTCATCTTCTTCCAGACCTCATCCGGGGTTGCGATGACTACGAGTTTATATTCCTTGAGCCCGAAGCCGGTGAACACCTGAATCCCGATATCGCTATCGAGTTCATTCATCTGGAGTGCATCAGCATCAATATCAAGGATGCTCACCTGTACCCCAGCCTTACTGAATCGGTTCGCTATTTCGACGCCCTGTGATTCCTCGCAGACGGTTGTTCCCGGCTTGTAGGAGATGCCGCAGACCAGTGCGACAAGTGTTTCTTCGATGATGGGAATACGCTTCTGGGCTATACGGAGAACTTCTTCAGGGATATTCATATTCACCGCATCGGTGGCTGTGGCGATATCGCCGGGGACGCCCAGTTCATCAAACAGGAAGGCGAGAGCCTTGTTGTCCCGCGGCAGGCATGGCCCACCAAATCCCAGACCTCCTTTGAGGAACTTCCTGCCGATGCGTGAATCATCTCCGATGGCATTCGTGACGATATCCACGTTCCCCCCGGGGATACGTGAACAGGCCAGCGAGAGGGCGTTGGCGAATGATATCTTCGCCGTGATGAATGAATTGACAGCGATCTTGACCAGTTCAGCATTCTCCAGAGACATCGTGTGGATGCGTGGAATGCACTCCATGAACTCCGCATAGAACGATAGGAGAGTCCCGGCTGATTTCTCGTCGTATGAGCCGATGAGAAGCATATCAGCCCTTACAAGGTCTCTGATGACCGTTCCCAGAGCGACGAACTCGGGGGAATAGCAGAACCCGTAATGCACCCCCAGATTCTTGTCCGGGCACTCAGCGGCGAGAGTTGGTATGAGGGCATAGCGGCAGGAGCCCGGGAGGACCGTGGAGACCACCACGACGAGATGGTAGGTACTCTTGAGATTGATTGCCCGACCAATCTCTCCGAGGGCTTGCCTCAGATATGAGAGTGAGAACGCGCCATCTGCGTCACTGGGGGTCGGGACCACTATGAACGTGATGTCCGAACCCAGAACCGCCTCCTCCATAGAGGTGGTTGCAGTATAGCCTTGATTCCGGGCGAACTCCAGTTCCATATCGTACCCGGGCTCCTGAATGTGGGGAATCCCTTTGTTGATGAGTTCAACGGCATGGTCATTTACATCCATGCCGATGACCTTGTAACCCTTCTTTCCCGCCGCCGCGGCGAAGCAGGCACCTAGTTTACCGAGACCGATTACGCTGATATCCACCGCGTTTTCTCCTTCCGGGCCAGCGCCAGAGCGCCGGGCCTATGTACCAGTTGGGACTTTTGCAGTTGGGGCATCTTATCGGCCTATGAGGTACTCTTGCAGGCCATGAGAAATTGCACTTCAAACAGATACAATCCCCATTCGAAGTGCTGTGCTGATAATTCATGCTGATAATTTATATCGTGGGAGAAAGTGTGTCAAGAAAGAAGCGGCGGGTATGCTGAGACTATTTTGAAGAGGCTGTAAAAAGCGCCCCAAACTTTGATTATCTCGCTACCCGCCGCTAGGACTTGCTGTTTGCGATGATGACTGCTCTTTTCGCGCACTCCTCATCAGAGCCTCCCGCGGCCATACACCTGCGATAGATGGCATTCGCACGTCGAACCCATCCCTTCGCTTCCTCCTGCGAGAGACCCTTCTTGAATCGTGATACGTCAGACAGAGACCACGGCATCAGTCGTCCTCGTTCGCTCCTGCCCAGAAATCGTTATTGATGACCTCCAGCCGCTTCTCCCCCCTCTCCCATTCATCGGCATCCAGTTTCCCCTTCGCGACCAGAGCGCGACCTTTCTTGCTGAAGTCTCTCCCGGCCTGCCTCATCGTCTCCTTGATATCTGGAAGCACGTCATCATCGACGAATTTCCACATGATGTTGATACCGCGGTTGACGAGGAACTTCAGGACGCGCTTTGCGACCCACTTGAGAACCTTACTGGCCCCCAGTTTCTTCAGAAGTGTTATCAACCAAACAGGCATGTCCAGCCCCTTATGTGATGAGAGCGCGGAAGACCCCCCACGCTGTCCTGTGTACGATATCTCCGGTGAGAATCTCTTTTGCTGTCGCGTCGTTTGTGATGAAGAATGGTTCTACAAGCACCGCTGGCATATCGGTTTTCCTCACGAATCCATTCCGCTTCGGGTCGGTATGTGGCTTCGCTCCGCGGTCGTTGAGCCCGATCTCGGCAACCATGAACTCCTGTATCTTCTGTGCCCATGCTTTGCCGGAGATACTGGAAGGCCAGTAGAACGTCTCTGTGCCATCTACAGAGCGATCCTCGAAGCCGTTGTTATGAAGTTCGATTGCGAGGTCGATTTCATGTCCGACGTGGGAATCATTGATTGTCTGAACCCGCTGGGCGAGTGGAATATTGATGGGCACTTCGAGGATGCTGATGTCGTGATATTCATAGAGGAGCGCGAAGAGGATGCGATAGATGCGCTTGCAGGTCTTAAACTCACTCACCCCGATGGCCGCGTGTTCTGCCCCGGGATCATCGACAATCACTCCATCTTCCCATGCCTGCCCATGTCCGACGCTGAGGGCGATTCTCATCGGATGAACTTGCTGATCTTCGCGCTCATGGTCTTTGTCTCCAGAGTGTTCGCCGCGACAACCTTCGTCTGTGCATCTATTCCCTCGCGCAATCGAACATGCCCGTCACCGATTTCTGTGGTGAGTGCACCCACGGATTTATTGATTTTCTTCAATTCGGCCAATATCAACGGCGACATATTTATGCGCTTCAGGCCGGTATCTGGATCATCGCTATCAAGCCACTCATGGATATCATGAACTTCGGTCTTTAATAGAAGCATCGAGTTACCATTACCCGGATTCCCGGTTGGCACCCTAAATCCGTTGCCATTCTTCTTATTCTCAACAACCTTCAGAAGAGAGCGAACGACACCGAAGGTTTCCTTTATAAAATACATGAGGGCGACCCCGGCTATTCCGTATTCTCCTACTCCCCATTCCATTACATACGCCCCCAGATTCTTGCCCAATAAAGAGTTCCTTCAGGACATTCCGTCCAGAGCGTTCCCCACCCAGAACCCAAACTGCTTGTCAATGTAAATTCGAAGATTGTGCCCTGTGGACCTCCGAGCCCCGCAGTCACCTCCTGAAATGTTCCAAATGTTCCAAAAGGTTCAATAGCGAGAGTCCATTGACTTGTTCCACCTGCCGTTCTCAAAATCTTTGCAGAAATGTAATAAGTCCCCACATCTGGCAAGAGATATACGTTATGGTGATTGTAGTTTTTCCCACCATAACTCTCGTAATAAATAGTTCCACCCTGATGGTCCATAATCATATACATAGAACGATGTTTTGCCCACTCTGCATTCTCAGCGAGATACCGCGCCCAAAGGCTGTTTGCTTCGTCGCCAGAATCGGGGAGCATATCTGTGTAATGATATGTTCCCTGTCCACCCACCAGATTCTCACTCATGGATTACCACCATTTGTAAATAGTTCCATAGACGGTAGTATCGATGTTGAAGCACGTTCCCTCGGTCCCTATCGGCGTTGTTCCATCGGTAAGATTTGTTCCCCATCCGAACGTGCTGGTGCCGCTGACTGCTTGAGGCCAGAGAGTCGCGGTTGATGTTCCCGGCCCCGTCCCCCCATCCCAGTTCTCCTCCCAAAACCCAAATCCTTGACCATAGTATAGATCAGAAGCATTGAGTCCTTCCAGCACTACGCTTCTTTCTCCAAACCGTCGCACGGTTCTCGATATCTCATATACGGTTGTAGCGAGGCTTCCGGTTCTGTGAGTTACCCCCATGAAGCCTGAAACGGTGCCCGTGAGGCCATAGAGAGATGAATCAAATACCACCCTAGATGGACCCTCAGCATACCTACGCATAAATCTGATTACCTGCTGTCGAGCAAAGTTCCGATCATGTATCCAATAACTTTTCCAATCTTTGACTTTATTCAGATCATAGAATTGAGCCGCCGCCGCCGCATCAACTCGATCATATTTACCACTATAAGTAAAGCGGGGGTCCGGCTCATCTGGCTGGTAGCCATAACTAAGAGACACTTTCGTCCAAATGTCGTCAATGTCTTCGCTGTAAATTAAATCTGCCACCGCGGTTGCTTGGTGGAAATGGTCTACATCAGTTCCTACTGGTACTGATCGTGGATGATATGATTTCCAGACAAATCTATTTTCATTGTCGATGAAGGCATTCGCAAGGCAATCCTGAGATACTTCTTGAATGGCTCCAATGACAGCACCCCTGTCTTCTTCAATAATCTCACGATAAAATTCAGCGTGGCCGAGAGGGACAAGTGATTTTCGAGAATCAATCCACTTACCATAATCAATGTCAATGTTGGAGCCATTCTTTGCGTTATCCCAGTCGACATCGGTATTAGAACCAGTAAGCATATTCCAAATGATATCGGCTGGATTTCCAGAAAAGAAGAGAGGACGCCTCACATAAATAAAATAACCATCTCCAACATCGTTGAGCAAAAGAGCCGGAGATACTTCAATCGTTCCATTATTGGCAATTACGGTGCCTCCGCGTACCTGATATGAGGGATAATCAGCCAGCGTTGCTCCGGCTTCAGCATCAGAAAAATTACTCGGGCTGAATTTAAGAATATCACCGGGCATGAAAAAGTCATCTGGGACAACATCGAGGTCAACAAGTCTTCGCCAACCTTTCCAGCGGGCCGCTAAACTTGATCTTACTGCCGCGGCTTCACTGGTCCCCCAAATACCATAAGCGTTTCCATCAAACTCAGTCCAATCTCCACTGGCTTTGATGGTTCGTCCGATATATGGTTTAGCATAAGCATCATCGTAATAGATATTGGTGCCCTTGAGACCATTTACAGTTCCATACCACTCAGTTCCTCCGAGGGCCGAGCCCATATTATTATAGTCCCAGACGAACTTCGCCCACGACAGGTTCTTCAAGGCGTCCTGAATCAGGATGTTCAGATTGCCGTTGAGCCACGCGGCTTTCTGGATACGGCCCTGAAATTGTGTAACGGTATCAGAGGTCACGACAGTAGCCTCGACGAGGTGGGTTCCAGCGTTCAGCGGATAGTATACAGGAGCCATGCTTCATTGTACCTCAGTACATCGTTATGTAGCCAGTTCCAGACCCAAATGTCGTTGCCGCCCATGTTGCCTGATTTGGAATTGATGGAGCCAAAAACGAGCCAACAAGTCGATAAATATATGGCCCACTATCTCCATCGAACAAATCTTGCCATGATATATTTGCATTTGTTCCGGGTGGAGGCAAAGAAATGCCATTATATGAGATACTACTAATATTCCATGATGTATTTGCAGAGAAATCTCCGTAAGTTCCCAAACCCGGTAAATTCACATTCACGCTCACGTTATTCATCTTGAACGACCCTGCATTATCAAGATGTCGTCCGGTGTGAAACGAGAGGACCGATCCCACAACAAATACGGTCGCAAAACCCGGGCTTACGCCGCTGGTAGTGTCTCTCCAAAACCCACTGTAACTACTAGGAGGGTCTTTAATGTCTATGTTTCCATATCCATCTAATCCCGCATGTTGCCAATTTATTTGAGGAAATGGAAGGTCGTCTCTCTTGTAGGGGTCCATTGAGAATGAGATCAGCGCGTTCCATGTCACGCTCCACGGACTACTTAACCAATCCCCAGTAATCCATCCTGTATCTATATCCAATGCGATTAGAGTAAAGTTTGTGCCATTTCCTATACAGGTGCCAGATTTTCCTCCTGCAAAAACACTCCCAGTCAACCATTCAATAGTGCCAGCGGTTGTAGCCACGGCACATGGAAACACCTTCGTTCCTTCACCGAGGAGAGTCCACCCGGGGTCATCAGTTCCCTTATAATATGCCTGATAGATAAATGTTCCACCTATAGAATCAGCAATATCATCACTGGTTCCATAAGAAGGCTCAAAACTACCAGTTGGATAATAAGTTCCCTCACCCTCCGGTTCGGTGAAGGCATCTGTCGTGCCTTCAAATGTCACCCATACAGTGGGGTCTGGTCTCCCACCGACAGGAACGCTCCCCAACCCTTTTGGCATCCCGGCATAGAGTTTTGTCCCCAAATCTTGCTGGTAGGTTGTGCCGAAATGGGTCTCTTCGAAATACTGCCGACCTCGGATGGGATGATTGAGAATCTTCCCCATATCAATCCGGGGTAGTGAAGTATGCCCGAATACGAATGAAGATGGGGAAGGCTCTCAACCTCTTCTGCATCACCCACGTTCTGCCGAAGAACTTGAGTTTCACCCCTTCTTACTCGCAGTCTTCTTCGAGGCTACCTTCTTTTGGGCCGGTGGAGAGCCGCCAGCGGGGGTATCCGGCACTTTCTCGTCTTCCGGGGGTGTTTCCTCGTCTCCGGGGAGATTGGGCGTCTGAGGGCCGTTCTGGGCTCTCATCTTCGCCTCTTCGCCATCGGGGTCCATATCTGCGAGAAGATCGTTGAGTTCCAACCATCTACTGATTGCCCCGAGTTTATCCTCTCCGAGGCTCTTTACTTCTTCCTCGACGGCTTCGAGTTGGGCTTTCTTCTGGTTCCTTGCCGCGTCGAACTGTCTCGCCTGCTCGAACCATTTATCCCGACGCTTCCTGATATCTCCTAAATCTACGGCCCGTCCCATCTTTATGCCTCCGGTGTAGTGTGTTCAAACTCAGGGAACATGGCTATTACGGCTTCGTGTGCCGCTTTGAACTTCAATAGCCGTGCCTTGCGTTCCGTGAAACTCGTTTCTGTTTCATTGAGCATGGCAACAATGATAGCCTTTCTATCGGCATCATTCCATATCTCCATGAAACTTGCGAATCTCTCACCAAAATTGGTGCAGGCACCAGACCAACTGGTTTCCAGTATCACCATTCCTTCTACGACTGTCCTGTAATCCGCTTCTGCACTCATCCTACGTCCCTCCGATTTGCTCCACATTAAGTGTAATAGATTCTATCGTAATGGTCTTCTCGACTGCTCCTCCATCTGTTCTCCTGACCCATACCTCAATCGTATCGGCGGCGGCACAGTCAATTATTGCTGATGTAGCGCCGTGTCCCAATCTGTTCGCTACTGATGTTGTCCTATGAATCGAGGCATTAACAAGGGTTGTGTCATTATTGTTTTTTGCTACATGGAATTCATAGTTATTTGACGCCGCTGAACGTGACGATACGCTCAAAGTTACTCTGTACCTTCCCTCGACGCCTACAGTGATATGGTCACTTGCGTGAGCGGGTGTGACGTTGCCGTTGGTTTCTCCATCCGTGTCGAATCCCAATATCTGGTAGTCGGTGTCCTGTGCGGCAAGTGCTGTGCCGAACCCTGCTCCGTGGTAGTAAATCTCCCCGAATTGCAGACCCCCTCCACCTACGAAGTTTACGTCACCGTCTGCCTCGATCTGAGTGTAATCCGACAGCCCACCTACTTGCCAAGCATCAGGAGTGTACCCAACGTTGGCGGCTAACGCATAAACGTGGACGGTTCCCCCTATTAACAGTCCGGCTCCACTGCCGGTGGTGGGGAGAAGTAACTGTCCCGCTCTGCTCAAAGAGCCAATCTCCGTCGCAACAGCCCTGAAGTGTATAGCACCGTCTGCTACATCATCCCCCGCCGCAATTATGACAGCTCCCTCGGCCCCTGCATATTCGTTACCATAAAGACTTATATAGGCTCCACGAGTCCGAGCGGCAGTATCCGTAGAGGCCAGAGTCAGCGATTTTGTGTCTGAAGCATTTACAGAGTCGGTTCCCACAAAAGAGTCTGTAGCTTGAAAGGTTGCCTTTATTGCTATCGTTACAGCCGCACTTGCTCCCACATTACCAGAGGAATCAATTGTTAGTCCGTTGTGGGTTCCATCAAAACCAGAACCATAGTTTATTCGGAGAAGGCTATCAGAATAGTCTATCCCGACACGGCCCTCGCGCGGAGTACCATCACCATCAGTAACCAACTCAAGAATAGTATTAAAATGCCCCGTTGCTTCAAAACGGGCAAGTATCTGTCCTATACCATAGGATATGTGAATTTGTCTGTCTGCGTCAGGTGAAGCACCGACACCAAGGAAACCAATAACTGTGAATGAATCGGGTGTGTAGAGAACATTCGCCGAACTCTGCCATATCTGCGTAGTATCCCCAAAGAATACTCCACCTGCATCAGCGGCTCCACCAGCATAAAACTGCAACGCCCGTATCTGGTAGGCTCCGATATCCAGATGTGCAGTTGCTACGAGACCACCAACATTAGTGAGGCTATTGGAATCAAGGTCCAGATTCCCCGACATGGCTACTGAGCCATCAGCCTTTATGAAGTCTGTTGAGGTGAGCCCATCGAGGAGGTCGGCGTCTACGAGTGAGCCAGCGCCATAGCCCGGGAGGTGCTGGTAATCGTCGATGAGTTTGACGGCGGGGTTTCCGGCCCAGATGTCGATTTCCTTGTATCCGGCCCCGAGGTCGTGGTTGATGACACCTTCTTCGTTCGTGATACCTGAGCCGTAGAGGTCTACCTGTCCCCCGGCTTTCCAGAGCTCATACTCAGTAGAGCCCAGAGGGATATCTACGAGCGTTGAGCCTATTGTCCCGACATCCGAGAGGACGCCGTAGAGATTCATTGTGCCGCTCAATGTGTGAAACTCCCGTAGATTTCCATGTCACCATCAAAGATATCAAAGCTGATTTCACTCACGCTGAAGAGGCCCGTCCAGTCCTCCATCTGTTTCTCGATGACACCCCAGTCTGAAACTCTGGTTCCCCAGTTCGTTTCTTCCCACGTTGTTCCATCGGTAGAAGTCTCGATGACGATGTGGAGTTCAACACCGGCCCTCGAACCGATGGTTTCTTCCCATGTAGTGCCCATCAGACCTCTTCCAGACGCACATCAAATGTCCAGTATCCGTATGCGACCCCTCGCGGCTCGAAATTACCGACGTGTCTGACTATGTGTGTGGCTCCGCTGTCGTTTACATCGTCGATGAACAGAAAGTTATTATCGAAATTCAGGAGCGCGTCCCATGTCCCTTTCGAGGCGTCAGAGATTTCGACGAGATGGAGAATCCAGAATTGCTTCGTGTACTTCCTGTATGTCCACAGAGCGCCCTCATCGGCCCTGTAAAAGCGTTCTTCTATCATCCGGCCATATTCATAGGGATAGTCGGGCATATCGGCCAGAGGGACCGTCCACGTCGTTGTACCGCCATAATCTGCCGCATTGTCGAACTTGAACTGGAGGTCGCTCATCCCACTCTCCCCCGCGAGTTCTCTCTATTCGCTGAATCCACCTGTTTCTTGAACGAGTTCCAGTCATAGACAGGGCCGTAGAAGTTGTATGTCGCCCCTCCTCCGGCGATTGACGGAGATACTCCACTGGGAGCAACACCTCCTCCCAACGCCGCGGCGGTCTTGAGCCCAGAGATTGCTATAGATGCCCCTCCTGTGGGAGCGAACCCGGCTATCTGCAACAGCATCATGAGAATCTTCGATGCCGCCAGCCTCGCGAGTTCGCTTATGATGGCATCTACAATGCCTACAAAGAAGTTCTTGATGGCATCCCCGAGATTCTTCGAACTCTTGAGGATAGCAATAGTCATGCGCTGGAAGCCGGTGGTGAATGCACTTGCCATCCGGTTCACTGAAGATTTCCAGAAATCGTAGTCGAGATATTCCCGCATGGATGTGTACCACCCCTCAAGGGCGCTTCTGAGCGTCATCATCTCGCTTTCTGCTTCAACCCCGAGCGGAGTGGGTTGTTTCATCCTCAACCATGTGAGGAACTCACTCTTTGTTTTCGCTAATTCTACCCGGAAGCCTTCAAATCCATCTGCCGCCGCGTTCGCGAACTCCTGCAACATATCCAGAAGCCTCACAACCATTGAACCCTCTTCTACCTGTCGAGCATATTCATCGGCCACGCGCCCGAAAGCATCTGCTTGAGCCTTTGTGCCCCAGTTCAGGGCTATGAGTTGCCCTACCCGGGCCAGAAGGCTATCCATAGCCGCGAGTCCTGCTCCTGAGAAGATGTCCATTACTGCCGCCGCGGCGAACGCCATCGCGAGGAGACGCTTATTGAGTATCAACAGAACACCCGCAAAGACTATGAATGCGCCATTCTGTCCTACCAGAATTGATACATCATCGGCCCATTCTCGGAAGGCTCTGATGACATTTTTCACGCCTTCCCACATGATGCGGAACATGGTATCCATCGAGAGGGCGAAATCAACAATTCCCGCGGCCCAGTTCTTGAGTTCCTTCTGGTGGTCATTGAAAATGGTCTGCAACCACGCAAACAACTGGGATACGCGCCATTTGACATAGTTGAAGACATCTTCACCCAGAGACCGCTGGATGAAGGTAACTGCCTCACGGACGTTTGACATGATACCCTGAAGGGTATCGGCCATTATGATACGCATATTGCCGAATCTGTTGATGATGATGCTTGCCAGAGCATCGGCGCGGTTCCCCGCCTCCCCCATCGCGATGTTGAACTGACGCATTGAGAAACCACGGGACGCAAGCAATCGGGCGATCTGTTTCGACCCTGCATGGACCTTACCGAACGCCTTCGCCATATCGTTGAGTTCCATGTTCATACCCGCCGCCCAGTCGAGGATGGTGGGCAGGTATTCCTGCACTTCGAGATTGAACGCTTTCAGGGTGATGGTGGCCTGCATGATGTCTTCGAGTTCAAACGGTGTGGCGAGAGACTCGACCATCAGGAATCGCATGTCGGAAGCGGCCTGTTCGGCACTGGAAGAGAGCCGTCTCAACTGTGCTTCGATGAGTTCGAACTGCATGGGTACTTCTACGAGCCCTCCGATGGCATGACGCAGGAGTTGTATGGTCTTGTAGAAAGCCGCGAACGCGACAGTCGCACCGATAACTCTACGGGCCTGTCTGGTGAATGAGTTCAGAGATTTGTAGGACGAAGTCTGCTCACGGTTGATGCCACGCCACGCGCCGATGACCTTCTCTTCGCCCTGAGCATCGAACTTATATATTACTCTCTCGATTTCCTGAGCCATGCGCCTGTGCCTCGCTGAGGGTGGCGACTACATCGTACCACAACGCAGTCTGACCTCCATATCCTCTGTCGGGGTACGGGAACATCATCGACATCCCTCCGGCGCAGTATGAGTACATCTGTATCGCCATGAGGATGTCAACGCGGCGGCAGTAAATGCTTTTCGGACAGATGCCGGTAAAATGAGCCGCTTCCATCCACGCACTTTTTCTTGCCGCCTTCTTCTCCTGTACTTCCGACAGGATTTCAATGAATCGGTCAGAGGAGGTTACTGTCTCCTCAACCTTGCCACCCTTTCCTGCGAGGCGAGTTACCGGGATACCTGCCGACCAGTCTCTTTTCAGCAGGCATGTTCGGCCTCTCACCCGGTCTCTCTTGTTCAAGCGGATGCAGGCTCCGCAATCGTATGCCTCTGCCCTCTCCGGGTCTGCTATGAAGACGGAGGCGATTCTAAAGCCGTCTCCTCCTCTCTGGACATGAACGAGCGGACCATCAGAGCCATCCGCAGTTCCATCTCTGCCATGATATCCAGAACATTGTAGACCTGTTCGATCCTGTCACGTTCATCCATCAGGGGATAGTGCTTCTCCTCACCCTTCTCGCTGACCGTGATGTTCTCGATTTTGAGGATTTTGGGGCCGAGATTGGGGATTGCTTTCTGAAGTTCCTTCATCAGCCCTGATGTCATCAACCCTGCCGCCGCGTCATCGTCTATCTTACCACCTGATTTGACCTGTTCCAGCATGGAATCCATAGCGGGGCCGATGAATACACCATCGCGCTCGGATTTCGTCAGGACGTGCAGATGGAAGGTCGGCGGATCGTCTCCCATTGACTCCGGGGTGACTGGAAAAGTCCCTTCCGGGTCCAGTACGAGAGGCTTCATGCGCTACTCCTTCTTGTCAGTCCCACCCTTATCCGCTTTCTCGGCGGATTTCTTTTTCGCCCGTGCGGCTTTCTTCTTCGCCTCTTCGCGGGCCTCCATATCCATCTTAGGCATCGCTACCCCCCTCAATCAGGGTCGTAGGTGCCCTCACCGAACGGGAATGTCCAGACCTTCGTTGCGAAGACTGTGCATACCCGGACGAATGAGGCAGGCGTTCCGCTATTCGGGAATGCCCGGAACGGCTGGGTGAACATTACCGCGCTGTCTCCACCGGCTCCCTGTGCGTCTGCCGGGAGAAGGTGACAGTGAGGCTGGTCGATTTCCAGCCAGTTCAGGGCACCTTCGTACCAGCGTGTCTTGATGGCGACCGAACCCTTGTTCACCATGTCATCCAGCACGTCGGTACGGTCGAACTCCCACTGGAGTTCCCCTGTGTGGCTGGGACGCCCGCTGAACGGGAATCTCACCCGGTTCTTCGTCCCGAGCCGTCTGCGGCCTTCCTGACCGTTCTCGAAGGTGTAGGTGATTTCCTGTACTTCGAGTGTAGTTCCTGTACCACCTCTGCTGTATTGGACGGTCCCCTGCCAGTCGGTGAACATCGAGAGGGCGCTGAATGACCCCAGAGAGCCACCGATAGCGTTCTCCTCGGGGAAGTATGCCGCACCGAAAGCCGCACTGGGATCGCCGCTCTTGCCCTCCATGCGGGGAGTGACCATCAGGTCTTCACCGAGCCGTTGAGAGAACTCAAGTTCCGTCACCACGGCATTCTCGATTTTCAGGCCATTCTGGACAAACTGACCTGTTTCGAGATCCTGACCGTATATTCTCTCCACATTGATTGAGAAGATATCAGCCGTGGTTGCGACCACTCCGTCACCGGATGACCCCCAGACGGTTCCTGCCCAGTCGGGGGCTTCCGCGATGGGGATGAACGTGAATGTACCTGTTCCGAAACCCAGATGGACCGTTCCCACTGCTTCGTATCTCACGCACTGAAAATGTGCCATCAGGAAACCGAGGATGTCGTTCGACCTCGGTACGAAGCCCAGACCGCCTCCGGGCTCTGCTTCATCCACGGTGAATGCATCGGAGTCTATGAAGCGTCCCCGGCGCATCCTGTCTTCACGTTCCCGGGTCTGCTGGTTGTATGCGAGTTCGTCGCTGGTGACTTCGAGGAGCATTCCTCTACCCTGCCCCAGCGCAGAACCGAACCCGTTCGGGTTCTCGGATACGCGAAATAGAAGTTCCCAGCCGTTCATGGTTTCTCCTTATCCTGTCAGCCGTCCCCGGAATATCGTCCGGGCGACAACCACATCTGCTTGTGAATCATCGAACTCGAAACCGTCAACCGACACGCCCGGGAAGGGATCGAGAAGAGTTCCGAGACGGTTGTGAAGCAATACTGTCTCTACATCCGCCGCGAACTCGTAAATCCCCTTGTCTGTTCCGCTCCCCCTGAGTCTAGTCATCAGGGAGCCGCCCTTCTTCCGCAGTAGCCGAAGTTCCACTTCGAACAACTGTCTCCTGAGTCTACCCATTATCGGCTCTGGTTCAACGCCCGGATTCAGCATCATGATGCCATACCCCGAAGTTTGCTTGCTGAACCCGGCATTCAGCGTTGTTTCATCATCCGAGAGCCATACCGTACCCTGTGAACCGAGGTGTGAAATGCTTCCCAGAAGATGACTCCCCAGAGCGTCTGTAACCTGCTCAAGATTGATTGCCATTATACTGCCCTCATCGCCGTGCGCCTAGTACATGCCATTTTACCCACTGTGTATAGCGGAGAATCTGCTCACGACTCAATGAGAATGGGTTGCGAACTGGTACGGGACGCCTGAGTTTCGTGCTGGCCCCCCCATACATATCCCGAGCCACTTTCTTGCGGTCGAGATAGGTGTTCGGTTTGACTGTGACTCCTCTCCTGCCCCTGAGATAATATCGCCACGAAGACTTCATCCGCCCCGTTTCCCAGAGAGGAGACGACCGGGAGATGCCTCGCCATTCACGCAAAGCGATGGTCATTTCAGACAGTGGTGCCAGTTCCCTTCCTTCGAAATCGACGCCGGATGCTATACGATGCTGGATTGTCTCAACGTGATCTTCACCGATAGCCGTGAAGACAGGGGCCATATTGTCGAGTCTCTTGATCTTCCCCTTGATCTTCCGCGAGAGTGGAAGTTGGTGGGGAGTTCGCACGACTCTGACTCTCACCCTCGTACTCCCTCTCTCACCTTCACGATGCCCGGGTCTCCATAGGCAGTTACCCATGCAGGGACGGTCTCGAAGTCCCAGTAATCACCATCCGCGAAGGCGGTTCCGTCCCACCCCTCGAACCGGACATTGACCCCGTAGCCTATGCCTATCCAGCCGGTGCCCGTCTTCACACCTGTCTCCATCCACGAAGCACCCTTGTCGATGGAATATTTGAATGTTGAGATACCTGTGCTTCCATCGGATTCTATCTCAACTCGCCAGTTCATACGCCTGTCGCCCCAGAACGGCCCGGCAAAGCCTTCCCAGTTGTTGAAGAATGTGCCGGTTGAATCTGTGCCCGTACCAGCGGCAGGCATCCCTATACCTACCTCACCGAGGGCTGTGAATGACTCAAAGACCACCTTTCCGGTACGGATTTCATCGAGATATTCATTCCCCATATCCTCGAATCGTGAAATCCACTCGGGAACACCTTCGTTGAACTCCGCGGCATGGACAGCCCTGAGACGCCTGAAGACGGTCCACGAAGCATTGGCATCTACGATTGTCTGGGGATAGGTAGAACCTTCAAGGGGTAGAGGGACGCTTTTAACCATCGAGAATCCCTCGAAGCGATCATTCATGCGCCTGAACTCGGCATTGATATCGGCTTCAGCGTCGGATGTGCCCTGTGTTCCAGTGCCGTAGTAGTTCTCAATGAAGCCGGTAAGGAGGGTATCGCAATCCGAGGGGACGCAGTATCCGTAGGTGCCGGGCGTTCCGGGCATTTTGGCTCACCTCACGCTGGAGTGTCTACTTCTGATTCCAACTCCATAAATAGCCGCCCGTTCATCCATTTGTCAGCAAACTTTCGCTGGTCGTCCATAAGAATCTTCGTAACCTTGTCCGACCGCTTTGTGTTTGCCGCTCTGGATACGCCCTCTTGTTCGTCGTGGAAGACCTTACTGGCAGGCCAGTGAAGAACCTTCCAGCCCCGGCTCCGCATGGTGAAACAGTAATCGGAATCGGAGCAGATGAGAAAGTACCGCTCATCGAGCAGGCCCACTTCATGTACCATCTCTGCCCTGAGCAGGACGCTCCCAAAGGTCGCCCACCTCTCGTATGTCGGTTCCTGTAACTGGCCGAGATTCACGCTTCCCGACTTGTGGATGCCGGGTATGACCTGCTTCGAGCCCCCCCAGACGATGATGTCCTGATTCTTCATGTCGAGGAGTTGACTCGCCACAACTCCCACCTTCGGGTATTTCTTCATCGCCCGGAGGAGTTCGGCCAGTGTTTTCTTCTGCACAATCGTATCATTATTCAGCAACCAATAAAAGGCCATACCGGGATTTTCTCTGATTCCTCTGTTCACCGCCTTCGTATATCCCACATTGTTCTTATTGTTGTCGATGACCACCACCTTTACCCGGTCCATCCCATCGACACCTTTGAGGCTGGCCTTGCACTGCCGCAGGTCGGAATCGTCGCCATAATGGGGGATAATCAGTACGATGTCCTTCATGCCTTCGGTTCCTCTCGCTTTGGAAATACGACCTTTTCGGCGTTCTCGATGAATGGAAGCAGGTCTATCAGAAGGCACCCGTCTTCTATGTAGCGTTGGGCATTGTTATACCTGTTCCTGATATATCTGCGAATTGTTTCAGCAACTTCATCTTCCAGCCACGGTGTCATGACGATTCGGTTGATTATCACTATCTTCATGCCCGGTTCGACTCCGACTGCATACGTCTGAGGATGAAGCACCGAGTCTTCGATGAAAATTGTGAGTGTGGGAAGAGTGTCAACTGTTATACGAACCTCCTGCTCGATATTCTCCGCTTCAAAGTCAGAAGTTTCGCATGTTCCCTCTATCATCTGAATCGTGGGGCTGTTGAAGTATTCAGCATCATAGATGCTTCCGTGGAGGGCCATGCCGACTATTCTCAGGGATGGCATCAGAACTCCTTTGCCCGCTTGCTCAGTAGGGCTGACTGTTCCAGCATGACTTTCTCTCTCTCCGGTTCCCAACTTCCCGTGGGTCTTTTGGTGTGTTCCCGATAGACGTAGTACGGAAGGGGGAGATGATAGAAAGTGGCTCCTCCCATAGCGCAACGTAAGAGCCATTCGTAGTCATGCACCTGAAAATCTGGGTCGAACATACCGAATCGCTCATGAAGGTCTCTCCTGTACCAGATGCTCACGCCCAGTTCGTAGGAATCGAAGCAGAAATGGAATTTGTAATCAGGGACTACTCTCTGTCCCAGAAACTTCCCGTCGTCGTCGATGTAGAGCATGTCCGAGTAGATGATATCATAGGTGTCGAGCATGTTCAGGATGGCCGGGAAGTATTGCATGGCATTCAAAGCATTGTCGGCAGGCACCCAGACGATGACTTCACCTTCAGTGTTCTCAACACCGTAGTTCAACTGTGCCGGTATTGCCCCGGGGCCGTGGATCGCTGGCCCGACATGGAGATCAACCCACGGATATGCAGAGATATCGGGTGGTTTGTCGCTCCCAAAGTCTGTTACCAGCACCTCCATCCAATCTCCTGTTCTTTCCAGACAGAAGTCGAGATACTCATGCTGGTTGAAGAATGGGACGAGGACCGTGAGGACTTTACTCATTCCGGTGGACCGTAGTCGCCGCTGAGGAAGTCATAGAAGCCGTCTCTATACCTCGGTAACGACGTGGTGGAGGATTTGGTTTTGCTGGGCGTAGGGACAGGCACCCTCGACCCACCGAGGACAATCCTGAAGGGGAATCGTATTGTGGGTCGGCCACCTTTCTTTGAATCGCATGTATCCCAGATTTCCCAGAGCCCGAGTGTCCATCGTTGCGGGACAAGGCCAAATATCTCCGCGTGGGTCAATGCAGGGATGGAACCACTGATATCGGCAAGTTGTGAAGTCCGGGTCCGAAACAGGGTAATCCGGCGCTCCAATTCGATAGGAGTCGAAGTTGCCGTGTCGAGCAGAGAACGCCACAATGGTCTTCCCATCCGCTTTTTCCGCAGTAAACCGCCCCACCAGTCGGCATGTAGCACCCGTATGTTCCCACGGATAATTCCAGCGCCGTCTTCGGTCAGTGACAGGTTCACCACCCACGACCTCATGCCAACCTTCAATAGTATCCGCAGGGATGAGAACCTCCGCGTAATCCCACACGCCATGTGAGAAATCCAGTTCCGTAGCGAACGAAACCACTCCAACGCGGAGGCTCGTATTCCGCGCATACTCAACAGCCACTTCGAGGTGCTTGTAGTTTTGCGGGTCATGTTCATAATCTCCCGGCCCATCGAAGATGACCTGTTCACCATTTCTTATTTTGAAGTCAGACATGAGCGCCCGCAAGCCATCTTCTCCGGTCCACGGCAGAATAAGTTCTCGACTGCGGGCTTCATCATACCCCAGAAGGTGGACATGGAGGGTCTGGGGATGGCATTTCTCCGTTTCCCTGATGTTGATGAACCGCTGAAAGTCGCGATAGATTACCTGTGGCCTATCCATTGAGAATCTCCTTTGCGGCCTCGACAATCGTTTCCGGTTTGATTGCCTTCACACAGTCGGGGTTCATGCCCGCTATGCCCTCCATACGCTGTCTAGCGGCGTTATATTCGTGATTGAGACCCTCTACATGGGTTTCCATCTCGTGAGCCGCCTGTGGGGGTTTAAGACCTTGCTGTTCGAGAGCGAACATCTTCTTCTCGCGGTCGGAAAGAGTGTCTTCGGCACGAATCTGGTTCAGAGGGCAGAATTTCCCGAGATTGAAACAGGGATGACATTGAACATCGCCCACCAGAGATGTAGTAAGGGGATAATATTTCATCCGTGTCCACGGAGGGACGGTTGTGTAGAGCGTGATGCACTTCGTTCCCACAGCGGGTGCGTAATGACTCAAAGCACTGTCGGCGCAGATGAGCAGGTCCATCCATTTCATCATCGAGACGGTGTGGCGCATCGCATTGGGGTGCTGATCCTGTTTCTTCGGGTCGGGGCCCGGTTCAGGAAGTGTCAGCACCTCAAATCCTGCCTTGTTTCCCATTACCCACTCATTCCCTACCCAGTGCAGGATGGTTGCTGTCGGGTATTCCTCAATCATGAGGCGGGCCACATCCTCATGCCTCATATATGTTCTGCTCTGGCTGGAAGCGAACCCGTGGATGCCGATGATTGGCTTCGATGCTTTCCGCAGGAGACGGCTGACCCAGTTCTTCTCGGGAGTTTCTTCGCGGTAGACGGGAATCTTGTCCTCGTCTGGAATAGTTGTCGGGTCGATACCTGCCCAGCCGAATGAAAGGTCTACCCAGTTCTGGAAATTTGAGTTCTGTGAACGTAACCAGTGACCCATGAAGTCGGCTCTGCCGTGATAATCAGGATGGGCGTTGAGTTCAATGGAGTATTTGTAGTCGAGTGGAACGAACTCCGGTGCTTTCTCACCCATCGTGATATTGAATTCATCCTTTACCGCCTCGATGGATGTATAGCCCCACTTCCATTTGATGCAGTCCTGAAAGCCTCTGAACCGTGTGGCTCCGTGTACCTCTGCGAAACATTCAGGTAGATTATCGAACAGTTTCACCTGATTGAGGGGCACGGTGATATGTACTTCATGTCCTCTGCGGGTGAGTTCCCGGGCTACGGGGGTGAGGATTGACCCATCACCGATGCCACCGAAACGAGAGAGTAATATCTTCATGGGCGCTTCCCTACTGGCCGTGGTTTCAGGTCCACTTCATGCGGTTTCGCGCCTGATACTTTGCCAGCAAGGGAAGCCTGTTGCAGTGCTTTCTCCACCTCTTCGAGGAACTTCTTTTCTTCAGCGAGAGCCTTCGGGTCTACAACTGTCGCCCGATCCTCGTGAGATTTGCGTACCTCTTCCATCGTTCTTGCGTGGATGAAGCGACCCTTCTCGACATAACAGACGCGAGAGGATGCGATGGCCGGTAGCGTGTGGGCCTGTGCGGGCCATCTGACATTCGGTGTGCCGTCTGGCAGAAGACGCCGCCAGAGACGCGGATGTGGGTCTGGGCCGAGGATGTGACTGATGTCTACATCGTCGATGGTGTTCTCGAACAGGAACCAGTACAGGTCGATGTTCGGGTCTTTCACCATCTCGCGGATGTTGGCATTCAGGTCTGCATCGAGGGTCTCATCCGGGTCCATCGCGAGTATCCAGTCCTGCGTTGCAAGGGAATAGCAGTAGTCCCTGTCGGGGTCTGCATATCCCTTCGGAGTTGAAGAGACCACTCGTGCGCCGTGTTTCTCCAGCACTTTGACGGTCCTGTCCGTCGATTGCTGATCTACTACGACGATTTCATCCACGAGGGGTGCAACGCGAGGTAGGAGGTCGGTCAGCCGGTCTTCAGCGTTCCTGACCACCATGCAGAGGGTGATACCCTGATTATCCATCCAGCCCAGCCCTTGTGTTAAGAAAACCCCCCCACCGGAGCAGAGGGGTTCTCGGTTATGCTGTTGTCATCAGGAAGGCTTCGGTCCCAATCAACAGGGTTCCGGTTCCTCCTGCTTCGGTGATAGTGACCGCCTTCGCACCTACGGTGAAAGCGGCACCTGTCGTCAGGGCACCAACGGTTGTTACGGCACCCCCGAAGGTCAGAGCGTTCCCGCCGTCCTTGAGGACACCTGTGAAGTCCCAGATGCCGGTCAGGTTGTAGGTTCCGGCGAGTGTACCCGGTATTGCCTGACCCTCAATTTCATCCTGCAAATCGGCCCAGTCGCGTCCCATCAGGACACCTCCTTACGGGCGGTTGAGAGGGGCACTCGATGCCCCCTCAACCAGAATCAGGTTAAACCGAGACGTAATGGCTGTAAACCCGGATGCCATACGTTCCGGTGTCGATGAGAGCCTCTGCCGTGCCCATGATGGCGAGGTACGCCCACGCCTGCACCCGACCGAAGTCGGTCTGGTAGTTCGGCTCGTATCGAATCTCCATCGGCATTCCTGCGGCCTGTACCCCGCAGTTCTGCCCGAATGCCTCGCTGAGGCCGTTGGTCATGTTCTCTTCGGTCTCGACGAACACGAACCCGCCGTAGACCCCGATGATCTGTTGCTTGATGCCCATGCCGTCGTTGTTGTAATACTCGAAGTTCTTCCGGCCCACGTCCTCCTTCAGGCCACGCATGGTCTTCGCGTTGGAGAGCCAACGGTAATAGCCATCGGGGAACTTCGGTGTCTTCGCGGCACGGAGGACATCGTACACGCGGTCAATCGTGGCACCGTCGAGCAACTTCGTTCCCAGCAACGTCCCGGCACCTACTCCACCACCTTGACCGGAACCCTGCGTGAACGATCCAGCCGCCACCTGCGACATGTACCACTGGCCGCTGGTGAAGACCAGAGAGCAGAAGTAGTCCCATGTATTCGCCCAGTTGTCCGCGAGCGTCATGAGCAACTGCTGTTGGTTCGCGATGTTGCTGTAGTAATCGACGGTGTGTTCGAGCGCCAGCCCTCGACCGATTTCATCGAGAGTGACGGTGAACGAGGTGATGTCCTGAGAACCCATCGGAACCGTAGTTCCTGCCGGAATGGCCGATCCGTAGGTACTGAGCCACTCGTAGATGGGTACACGGATGGTGTCTCCCTTTTTCTTCCCGAGTTCCTCGCGGAAGGGAAGATACTGAGCCCAGACGTAGCGGTCCTTTGCATACCGCATTACCGCTGGAGCCCACTGCGTCAGGGAAAGAGAGGAACCCTTGACCATCGCGGCACTGAGGCCGAAAAGGTCGCCATATCCTGTTACGGGCATTGTCGCTCCCTATCGTTTGCCGAGGCTACTCCTCAGCCTTCTTCTGCAACTGAGGATTGATGAGGTCTGGACCCATCATACCGGCCCAACTGACCGCCTCGGTGGGTTGCGTTTGCACCCCCAGTCTTCCGATTCCCCGGTTGAAGGGAGTACCTTCAGGTCCGGGGGTGGAGCCGGGGATGACCACCGTTGACTCACCGCCCTCAACGCCCGTACTTGCTACCCCGAGTCTCGTCAGCGCCTCCTGCTGATTCGTAAACGCGGGTTTGACGACCTTTTCACCGAGCAACGTGCCGAACTCCGTATCGGATTGCTCGATTGCCTTCGCCATTTCAGCCACAACCTCGTCTGTCAGGCAGGGCTTCAGGAAGGCATCTTCGATGACAATACCTTCAGCCGCGGCATCTGTCAACATCTCTGCGATGCGAGTTCTGGTTTTCTGGTGAAGAGTGTCAGTCGCGAACTGATCTGACTTCTTTTTCGACTCCTCGTCCATGTTCTTGATAGTGGTCTGGAGTTCCTCGATGGAAGCCTTGAGGCCCACGACATCAGCGGACGGCTCTGGTGCGCCATCCTTTTTCTTCTTCAGCGCCTCCTCGAACAACTCCATGTTGTCCTTGTTCTCCGAGAGCCACTTCAGCACGTCAGACCCACCGGCCTTGTCCAGTTCACCGCGGAGTTTCACGAGGTCTCGGCCAGCCTCCTTGAGTTTGATGTAATCCTCGCCCTCTTTGTCCATGAGAGCGAATCCACCGAGCATCTCTGTGACTATCGCCTTCGCGTCTTCGATGGTGAGGCTTTTACCTTCAGCCAGTTTTTCCCGCCAGCGTTCACCTGCCATTGTTTACCACCCTTATGTTACGAGCCCTATGACGCCCTTCCGGGGTTTCTTCGAGGTCAAATTCCACGTCTTTCTCGAACACCTGCTCAGAACCAATGTAACGTCCCTCGGTCCTGAGTACATCGGAATGGTGAAAGAAGATGGTTCCGATATGCCCATCGGGGGCGTTCTCTTCGCGGATAAACCCGAAGCCCTTCTCTTCGAAAAACGAAACGACCAGTCCTGTCACGTCTACTTACTCACTCCCGGTTTCGTCTGCTGTGACCCACGTTCCTCCGGTGAAAGCGGGTTGTCCTTGAGTCCCGGCTGAGAGCCGCGGAGGAACTCGATGGTCTTTTTCAGTTCCTCGACCTTCGCGTTGATTTCCTCTTCCGTCGCGAGATCGGGGTAGTTCTCTTTGACGTAATCTTCCAGTGATTCCTGCCCGCTGACCAGTTCAATCTGTTCGGTCTGTGCCTGAGACAGATCAGTCGGGGTGATGAAGTCGGGGAATTTTATCTCGGCCCTGTATGATTCAAACGCCTCCATCGTGTGAACTTCACGCATGATGAGTGACGAACGAATGAGCCACTTCTCGGCCTCTATGAACCGCCGCTTTCTGCGGTTCGTGCCTTCCTGAGACGCCCGTGTAGCCGCACGGATGCCATCTGCCGACCTCACCTGCCCGAGAGCCTGTGTGTCTCCCCAGTCCACGGCACTCATACTTGCCATGTCGTCGATGAGTTTCATGATCTTGTCTTCGTGCTTATGCGATGCAGTGAGTTCACCATCCCACGTCAGATATTCGGCATCAGGCCGTTCGCCTCCTCCATCACCAACCAGTTCCAGAATCGTGTTCGGAGTGCGTCTGAAGTTAGATGGGAGTTGTGCCCCGAGGATTTTGAGAATCGGCAGAGCATTGTTCGTGATGGTGAGACCATCGTCAGTGAGGCGTTCGTTCAGTTTCAGGTTCAATCCCCAGATGCTTTCAGGAAGCCCCGACCCCTCAAGTAGCATCGGGTCTCCACCTTCACGGAAGATCACGAATGGTACTTTGACATCGGTGTAGAAGTTCTTGTTCGTGAGGGCACGATTACCGTCGTTCACATTCTCCAGTTTCTTCCCACCGTCTGTCCACCGGAGCCAGTAAGTGTCGTCGATATACTCGATTACCATATCGCGTCTGTACGAACTTTCTCCCATGGCGAATCGCTCAAGGGTTGATACGCCGGAGATATTGTCATCGTAGTATGTCAGGATGATCGCACCCAGTTTCCGGGCATCTCTGACGCTGGGGAGAAGCATCGCATGGGTGGCATCCATCAGGACGTATTTGATGATGCCGTATTTTCTGCGGCTTTCGAAAGACGCTCCTTCGAATGGCTCGTCGGTACGCTCATCCACGAACTTCGGCAGGAGAGGTGCAAAGCCTGATACGATAGCCATTGTCGCCGTATCGAGCATGAGAGAGCCCTCGCGCATGTCGTTATATTCCCACACGCGAAGCATGTACTTCTGGGCCTCGGGGTCTTCACATCGCCTGATGATTTCATCTGCCCGGCCATAGAGATACCCGGCCATCTTCTCGCAGATTGGCCCCACACGGTTTGCTTCGTAGAGTTTCGCGAGACGGCGCTGGAACTCCTGCTGTGTCTCACCTTCAAACGGTTGGACATAGGGGGCGCTATTGCCGTGGAAGAACGACCAGTTCCGCTGGAGATGGGTGTCTCTCTGCGACTTGTACTGGTCAATCATCTTCATGATGGTGTCGTGGATTGTTTTCAGCGACTTGCCATCGAATTGAGGTGCGCTGATGACCCGGCGAAGGCTGGCACCGGCAGTTTCGGAGCCCCTGAAATAGGCTCTCTGCATCTCAGGACTGGGGTGCGGCATTAGGTCCATCCCCTCCGGTGTACCCGTACCGATGCCGGAATCTGACGACGGGCAAGCATCTCATAGACGCAGGCATGGTAAAAGTGGTCCGGTTTCATGGTCTTTGGATATGCCGCCCTCTTCTCCCCGGTGGTCTTGTCTTCACGATAGACCAACTGTGGGGACATCATCTGCTCATAGAACCCGGGGATGCGCTCTGCATCCCTCGGTAGAGCCACCCGGGAACGACTGAACTGGGCGAAGACGTGGCTCATCGCCAGTGTCCTCTGGGCGTTTATTGTAAGGCCATCCTTGCCGGATTTCCAAAGGTCTTTCTCTTTCGGGTTCGTATCGTAGTAACAGACCCTCACCTTGCGCTTGTGTCTCTGTGCGAACTCGATGGCCTTTCTGGTCTCTGGCTGGGCATCTATGACGCATGATTCCACGTTGAACTGGCGCACCAGCCTGTCAAGGTCTT
>Ga0114925_10000089_pt1 | contig 31873 bp, 27 predicted proteins | sample SumtaG_2_FD_87287 | JGI IMG/M metagenome (GOLD analysis project Ga0114925, IMG submission 87287) | Deep subsurface microbial communities from Indian Ocean to uncover new lineages of life (NeLLi) - Sumatra_00607 metaG | ecosystem: Environmental > Aquatic > Marine > Oceanic > Sediment | place... | reverse complement strand
TTTTCTTGCCTGTTGGGCAAGAAAATCAGGATTAAGGTCCTGATGTGGGAAGACCACATTCAAGATTACAGAGATTTTCTTGCCTGTTGGGCAAGAAAATCAGGATTAAGGTCCTAATTATCTTTGAGAAACAGGTTAAAATTATTATATTAAATACTGTAAGGCTACGATTTAAAGATATTCGAAATGGAGATTCATTGATGGATCGATATAGTGCAGAGAGTATTCAGGTCCTCGATGGTATTGACCATGTAAGAAAAAGACCAAGTATGTATATTGGGTCAACCGGACCGGAGGGACTGCACCATCTTGTGTATGAGGTTATAGACAACGCTATTGATGAAGCACTTGCCGGATACTGTAATAACATCATTGTTAAAATATACAAAGACAATGAAATTGAAGTAAAAGATGATGGGAGGGGAATACCAGTTGATATTCATGCGGGTGAAAATGTCTCTGCCATTGAAGTGGTCATGACGAAATTGAACGCAGGAGGAAAATTTGATAATAAATCTTATAAAATCTCAGGTGGTCTCCACGGTATCGGTGTCTCTGTTGTAAATGCACTCTCAGAATGGTTAGAGGTCATTGTATGTAGAAATGGGAAATTATACAGCCAGCGTTATCAAAAAGGTGTTCCGGAGAGCGATGTTGTTGTTGGTGGAAAGTGTAATAAAACAGGCACACAAGTAAACTTCAAACCGGATAAAAAAATATTTAAAAATATTAACTTTAACTTTGATACTTTATCAAAAAGACTCAGGGAACTGGCATTTTTAAATAAAGGAATTAACATTGAAATAACTGATCAGCGAAATAAACAGGATATCAGAGAACATAAGTTTAAGTTCGAAGGCGGGATAGTCTCCTTTATAAACTATATAAACCAGACAAAAACTGCGCTGGGTAAGAAACCAATATATTTTGAAGAAAAAAAAGATGAGTTCGAGGCAGAAATTGCAATAGAGTATAATGTGGGGTATACAGAAAACATTTTTCCATTTGTGAATAATATTAATACAGTAGAAGGCGGCACACATTTAATTGGGTTTAAATCCGGATTAACGAGAACCATTAACGACTTCATAAAAAGGAGTAATAAAATAAAAAGCAACCTTTCCCTTGTTGGCGATGATGTGAGGGAAGGACTTACTGCTGTTATCAGTGTAAAACTGCGCAATCCTCAGTTTGAAGGGCAAACAAAGGCAAAACTCGGTAACAGTGAGGTAAAAGGCATCATTGAATCGATGGTTTATGAAAATCTTTCTGATTATTTTGATAGAAATCCGATTATTGCAAAGAAAATTATTGAAAAATGTGTACAATCAGCAAATGCGAGGGAGGCAGCAAGAAAAGCTCGTGAGCTCACAAGAAGGAGAAATGCAATTGAAAATGATTCACTTCCCGGTAAGCTTGCTGACTGTTCAATAAAAGATCCGGATAAATGTGAGCTTTATCTTGTTGAAGGTGATAGTGCAGGGGGTAGTGCAAAACAGGGGAGGGACAGATCATTTCAGGCAATTCTCCCACTGTGGGGGAAAATGCTCAATGTAGAGAAGACACGGCTCGATAAGGTATTGAGCAATGACAAACTTCAGCCAATTATCACAACACTTGGAACAGGAATAGACGATACTTTTGATCTTTCAAGGCTCAGGTACAGAAAAATAATTATTATGGCAGATGCTGATGTTGATGGTTCACACATTAGAACCCTTCTTCTTACCTTCTTTTTCAGGTATATGAGAGAATTAATAGAGCAGGGCCATATTTATATAGCCTGTTCACCGCTCTATAAAATATCTAAAAAGAATCAGGTTAGATATTCCTATTCAGAAGAAGAGAAGAATCGCATTTTAAAGAAAATAGGAGGCCATGGAACTACAATCCAGAGGTATAAAGGGCTTGGAGAAATGAATCCCGATCAGCTCTGGGAGACAACAATGAATCCGGAAAAGAGAACTCTTATTCAGATAACATCAGAGGATGCAGTCGAAGCCGATGAAATATTTTCAATTCTTATGGGTGATTCGGTCGCCCCAAGACGAAAGTTTATTGAAAAATATGCACAATATGTTAAAAATATTGATGTATAAACATGACTTTTAAACCCACCATGAATGATAAAAATTGATGTTTTTGTATCAATTCAACACAGAGTCACTGCTAAAAGGAAGCCACACCTGTGGAGGTGGTCTATAATATTTCTAAAAAGATTAATTCAAAGGCTATGCCTTTAAAAGCCTTTTGGCTTGGAAACCACCACCTGCTTTGCAGGTGGCTTTTACTAAGGCCATAGGCATCAAGGGCTCAGACATCGGGTACAGAGATTTAAATATTGTATAAACTATTTAAACATAAACTTTTAAGGTTTATTATCAGTGCATAATAGTATGAAGTTTACCATATAAATCAAGAGGTATTCCTGTTGGCAACAAATGAGAAGATTATACAGACATTTATAGAAGATGAGATGAAGAACTCCTATCTCACATACGCAATGAGTGTTATAGTAAGCAGGGCTCTCCCTGATGTGAGAGACGGACTTAAGCCTGTCCATCGAAGAATTCTTTATGATATGAATGAATTAGGAATGAATCATGATAAACCGTTCAAAAAGAGTGCACGAGTCGTTGGAGATGTGCTCGGTAAATACCATCCTCATGGTGACCAGGCTGTATACGATGCTCTTGTGAGAATGGCACAGTTTTTTTCAATGAGGTATCCTCTAATCGATGGACAGGGGAACTTCGGTTCTATAGACGGGGATGCTCCTGCTGCGATGAGATATACTGAAGTAAGAATTCAGCCTCTGGCAGAATGTCTCCTGGCTGATATCGAAAAAAATACCATCGATTTTGTTCCAAATTTTGATGATACCCTGACAGAACCCGCTGTGCTGCCTGCATCGTATCCCAACCTGCTTGTGAATGGATCAAGCGGCATTGCTGTTGGAATGGCCACAAATATGCCTCCCCATAACCTGGTTGAAACAATAAGCGCTATTATTACAGTTATTGAAAAGCCTGATATCACAATTGAAAAAATTATTAACATCATTCAGGGACCTGATTTTCCCACAGGCGGATTAATTATTGGAAGATCCGGAATTGAGCAGGCGTACAAAACAGGGAATAGCCAAATAAAAATTCGTGCCAGGGTAAGCATCGAAAGAATGAAGAATGGAAAGGATTCACTCATCATAAATGAAATACCGTATCAGGTCAATAAATCAAGGCTGATACAGGATATAGCCTTTCATGTAAAAGAAAAAAAGCTGGATGGGATCAGTGATTTAAGGGATGAATCTGATAAGGATGGGACCCGTATTGTAATTGAATTAAAAATGGGGATCAATCCGCGTATTATTATGAACCAGTTGTTTAAAATGACATCCCTTGAGATAACATACGGGATAAATCTACTTGCCCTCGTTCATTTCAAACCCGTAGTAATGAATATCAAACAGATTATCAAAAGTTACATATCCCATAGAGAAGAGATCGTTAAAAGAAGAACAAAGCATGATTTAGAGAAGGCTGAAAACCGGGCTCACATACTGATAGGGTTTTTACGTGCCCTGGATATAATTGATGAAATTATAAAAATAATACGTTCGTCAAAAACTCCAAAAGAAGCAGCTGAGCGTTTAGTCGGGCATTATGATTTTACTAAAGTACAGGCTGAGGCAATCCTTGATATGAAACTTGCCCGTCTAACCGGTCTGGAAAGAGAAAAAGTAAAAAAAGAGTATGATGAACTGATAAAACTCATTGCAGATTTAAAAGAATTATTTAAAAGCAGGAAAAATATCCTGTTACAGATTAAAAAAGAACTGAAAGATATATCGAAGAAGTTCGGTGATGAAAGACGAACAACAATCATCGATGAAGAGAAGGAGGTAGATCTTAAGGATTTAATTATCGAAGAAAAGGTTGTTGTTACGATATCCCATAACGGTTTTATTAAGAGAACTCCTATTACTGCATTCCGGCATCAGTCACGCGGTGGGGTCGGGGTAACTACGTCATCATTGAAAGAGGATGATTTCATTGAACAGATGTTTGTAGCATCTACCCATGATACCATTCTGTTTATCAGCAATAAGGGAATAGCAAATTCAATCAAAGTCCATGCAATTATTAATGTAGGAAGAAATTCTAAAGGGCAGAGTATAAAACTCCTCTTAAGTTTCAGGGAAGATGAATATATTGCAGCCTCTGTTTCTCTTAAAGGGGGCAGTAAAGAAGAATTCATACTATTTTTAACCAGGAAGGGATTTACTAAAAAAGTTCTGGTCTCAGAATTTGAAAATGTGAGAAAAACTGGAATAAAAGCTATCGCCTTGAACAAAGATGATAGTGTGATTGATGCAATTGTAACAGATGGGAAGCAGGAAATTCTTATTGCAACTGCCCTTGGAACTGCTCTCCGGCTCAAAGAAAATGCTGTAAGACATATGGGAAGAATAGCACGGGGTGTTAAGGCTATACGGCTGAAATCCGAAAATTATGTATGTGGTATTACAAAAGTAATAGAAAAAGCAGATCTTCTTGTAGTAACAGAGAAAGGATATGGTAAGAGGGTCGGGTTTAAAAACTTTTCTGCTCATGGCAGGGGCACAAAGGGGCAGATATATATTAAAGAAAATAAGAAAATAGGAAAAGTTGCAGGTGTTCTATCTATAACGAAGAATGATGAGTTTGTTGTTATAACAAACAGAGGGATGATCATCAAACTAAAGGCAAAAGCAGTTTCCAGAATGGGAAGAACAGCTGGGGGCGTTAAACTTGTTAATATTAAGTCCCCTGACAATGTAGCAGCGATATCACGTGTTGTGAAAGATTGATTGTCGCACATTATTGAACAACGAATGTATTTTTTATGTAGGGACAATTCATGAATTGCCCCTAGTTCAGGCAATGATAAGGTCGGCTAGTGCGAAAATACGATTTATAAATTGACAACAGGAAAACATGACTCTATATTTTATAGGACGAGCTTCCAGACGCTCTTGATCAATAGAAAGTAACGTTATTAGACTTATAAATAAGGAGAGATGGCTGAGTGGTCGAAAGCGGCGGTCTTGAAAACCGTTGTCCCTTTTGGGGACCGGGGGTTCGAATCCCTCTCTCTCCGATAATGTAATTTTTTATCTATTCAGTTTTTATTAAAATTATTAAATAGCCTTCACTTTATAAGTGATGCAGATATTTATTTACCATTTTTTATGGTAAAGCATTATAAAAATTTCTTTTTAGAAAGATAAAGTAAAAGACCACCTGCAAAGCAGGTGATGGTTTCCAAACCAAAAGGCTTTTAAAGGCATAGCCTTTGAATTAATCTTTTTAGAAATATTATAGACCACCTCCAAAGGAGGTGGCTTCCTTTTGGCAGTGAAAATGGAGAGGTGCGAGAGCGGTTGAATCGGGCTCCCTGCTAAGGAGTTGTGCTCATACGGGCACCGTGGGTTCGAATCCCACCCTCTCCGAATATAAAGAGTAAAAATAGGTTTTAAAGTTATCTGTGCCCATAGCTCAGTGGATAGAGCATTGGATTGCGGATCCAAGGGTCGGAGGTTCAAATCCTCTTGGGCACGAAAGTTATTCCCGCTAACTTAATAATTAAGAAAAATACCCATAGAAAATAATTACAATTCAATTCTATAAATATAAGCACCTATTCAGACATAGAATCACGGAGATTTAAATATTGTTTAAAATATTTAAAAATAAACGTAATTATTCAGCTGTATTTTACCTGCAATAGATCTAAAAGAATGAGAATAGACTACTATTCATTTGGTATTATATGTGTTGACGGGACAAAATATTCATCGGATATTATTCTATATCCTGATGGGAGCATAAACAATTCATGGTGGAGACAGGAGGGACATAACCTGCATATTAATGATCTTGATAGAACAGCCAGAATGCAGCCTGAAATTGTTGTAATCGGTACAGGTGCAAACGATATGATGAAGATTGAAAAAAGAACTATGGATTACTTAGAAAATATATGCAGCAGGATAATTGTTGATAAAACAGAAAAAGCCGTTAAAATATATAATAAACTTTCTCTTTCACATGCTGTTACAGGACTATTCCATCTTTTCTGTTAGTAAAGCTTTTTTCACAATATTAGTGTAAAGACTGTGAAAAGTCATTTTTTCGATATATAATGGTTATTATTTCGTACGAATAATGGAGAGGTGCGAGAGTGGTTGAATCGGGCGGTCTCGAAAACCGTTGTTCCTTGTAGGGAACCGTGGGTTCGAATCCCACCCTCTCCGAAAAATGCAGGTGATAAATACTTTACATCTTCTACTTTATCATCCTTCATCATCCTTCATCATCCTTCACTGCCAAAAGGAAGCCACCTCCTTTAGGGTAGTCTATAATATTTATAAAAAGATTAATTCAAAGGCTATGTCTTTAAAAGCCTTTTGGCTTGGAAACCATCACCTCCTTTGGAGGTGGTCTTTTACATATCCCTGTAATATATTTTTAAGATAATTGTTTATATTTAGGTTTCCCATTAATCAAAATCTGCTTACTTTTTATGTAAATGTTTTTCTTTTTTTATTAAATTACTAGATAGTGGAAAAGGTAAAAGAAGGCATTACATGGGTAAGTCAATAATTGTTGCAAATCAAAAAGGAGGTGTTGGAAAAACAACAACTGTTGTTAACCTTTCTGCATATTTGGCGGAGGCGGGAAATAAAATTTTAATCGTAGATCTTGATTCACAGGGAAGCAGCTGTTCAGGACTTGGAGTAGTCAAAGAGGAAAGTACAAAGGGGTTATATGAAGCCCTGCTTGGAATTGTTGAGGTAAAAGATATAATAATTCCTACAGAGATAAAAAATTTATACATTATTCCATCAAATATAAATCTTTCAGGTGCTCAGGTTGAGATGGTGGAAATGCAAAGGAGAGAATTTAAGTTAAAAAATGTAGTTGATAAGGTAAAAAATAGTTACGATTACATTTTTATCGATTCACCTCCGTCACTGGGTCTCCTGACTATTAATGGACTTGTTGCATCAGATGCAGTGATTATCCCGATCCAGTGCGAATATTATGCATTAGAAGGGCTGAGCCAGCTATTAAAAACAATTAATCTTGTTAAGCAGAGGTTAAATCATGCATTGGAGCTTGATGGTGTGATTTTGACTATGTATGATACAAGAACAAATCTTTCGAAACAAGTAGTAGAAGAAGTGCTTGCATATTTTAAGAATAAAGTTTATAAAACAATTATTCCAAGAAATATCAGACTTGCAGAAGCACCCAGCTACGGGAAACCGATCAGTCATTATGATCCAAGAAGCATAGGAGCAGTGAGTTATTATAATCTGTCAAAGGAATTAATGAAAAATGGGGAAAAAAGCGTTAGGTAAGGGGCTTGATGCTCTGATATCAGGTGCTCTTGGTTCAGACATAGCTAAGGAAAGTATTCAATATATTAAAATAGAAGATCTTATACCGAATAGATTCCAACCAAGAAAAAGCTTTGATAATGAAAAGATAAATGAGTTAGCTCAATCTATCAAAGAAAATGGGTTGATACAGCCAATTGTTGTACGAAGTGATAATGATAAGTATGAAGTAATTGTTGGGGAGAGACGGGTCAGGGCTGCAAAATTGGCGGATTTATCAGAGATACCTGCTGTCATTAAAGATTATTCTGAAGAAAAATTAATTGAATTAGCGCTGATAGAAAATATCCAGAGGGAAGATATCAATCCTATTGAAGAAGGCCTTGCATATAAGATGATCCTTGAAAGAGATAGAATTACGCAGGAGGAATTATCGAAGCGTATTGGAAAATCACGGAGCTATATTGCAAATATAATACGAATTCTTGAGCTTCCAAAAATTATTCAGGATAATGTTTCACGTGGAACAATTTCTGTAGGGCAGGCGAAAGCCCTGTTAGCAATAAATAATAAAAGCGGACAGGAGGATCTTGCAAAGAGAATCATCAGCGAAAATATAACGGTGCGTGAGCTGGAAGGGATTACAAGAAGAAAGAGTGTTCCACGTGGAACAAAGGGCAAAGAAAAAGATCCATTTATCGACGAAATAGAAGAAAAATTAAGAGTAAAATTTGGGACAAAAGTGATAATCGATTACCATGAAGGCAGAGGATCAATAAAAATAGAATTTTATTCAAACGATGAACTCGACAGGATCCTGGGAACGATGGGTTAATGTATTTAAAATAATAAATTTATCCTGAGCTGCGACCTGGGGGGAGTTCTTTCAGAGGGATTCGTATATTAATTTCGTCTTCTGTCTTTAGAGTTGCTACCATTTTTAAAATATTTATCTCAGATAAAGTAACGGTCTTCCCATTATATTCCATAATACTTCCCTCAGGGGGATAATTTTTCTTTATTTCACAGTAAGCTTCGTGCTCATACGCGAGGCAGCAGAGCAGCCTTCCGCAGGCGCCTGAGATTTTTGAGGAGTTCAGGGTGAGATTTTGATCCTTTGCCATCTTTATGGTAACTGGCTGAAGTTCATTCTTAATGGAATTACAGCAGAAATTCCTCCCGCATATTCCTGTCCCTTTAACAATTTTCGCTTCATCCCGGGCACCAATTTGTCTCAGCTCAATTCTCTTTTTAAAAATAGATGCAAGATCTTTTACAAGTTCTCTGAAGTCGACCCGTTCATCTGCAGTAAAGTTAAAAATGATTTTATTGTCATCTAAGAAATAGTGTATACTTACCAATTTCATATCAAGGTTATGATCCTTTATTTTTTCCAGGGTTATCTGATATGCCTCTTTTTCTTTATCTTCATTCTCACGCTTTTTTTTCAAATCATCTTCAGTGCACAGCCGGATTATCTTCCCTGACTGGGTCTCCTCCGGGACGGTGTGTGTAACCCCTGCTACCGTCGCAATTTCAGGACCATTTGCCGTCTCAATGATAATGAGATCTTCCCTATTTATATTGAAATCAGATAATTCTAAAAAACAAACTTCACAATTATAAAGAATTTTTACAACAACAAAAACTTTGGGATCAGACATAATTTCACCTCATTTATACAAATCTACAAGTAAACCTCTGATTTCGTCCAGAGAGGCAAGAAGGTTTATATTATGAGCCTGTTGAGTCATGACAAGTTTTGTTAAAGCATTCAATCTATCGTCAATTATCTTGGTAACCGTATAGATTTTCTGCTTCATACGGCTGCTGCTCGTATAATGTGCGACCAAAATCATATTTTCTGTTACATACTGCAAAAATTGCATAATCATTGATTTATATATTTTTAACTCTTCGTATGTCGGTTTTTTTGAAAATTTTTCACCCTGTTTAGTAATTTCTTCAACAATATTATCAAAGGAAATGTGGAAGTCCTCTATTTCTGCAATTTTTAATTCATCATAAAATCTGCTCTGCAGTATATTAACCGGGTGATGATTTTTTTTTAGACTTTTCTTTTTAATTCTTATGCTTTTTTTATCCTTTCCCGTTTTTTCCATCTCAATCATGCTCGAGTCTCCTTTTTGTTACATTGTAGACGGTACTGCTTATTTTCTGTATACTGCCGTGTTTCAGTACGACAAAGATATTACTGTACTGTGATGCAAGCTTAAGGTATCCTTCTCTTACCTGCTGTTGGAAGCTGCTTCCCTCTCTTTCGATTCTATCCCCTCCATGAAAGCTGAAAGTCCTCGAGCTTGTGTCCATTGCTTTGGTAAGACCCTGTTCTGGCAAGACATCGAGATAAAATACAACGTCAGGCAGAATATTATTTACTGCAAACAGGTTTATTTTTGTTAAAAATTTCAGGCCTGCGATTTTTCTTGCAATGCCCTGATAGACAAGGGTTGAATAAAAGTATCGTGAGCAGATAACGATTTTTCCTTCTTTCAGCGTAGGCTGAATAACTCTGCTTACATGTTCAGATCTATCGGCTAAAAAAAGAAATAGTTCCGTCTTTGAGCAAATTTCCCACTCAGGATTAAGAAGGATATCTCGTAGTCTTTTCCCTTCATGCGTTCCTCCAGGTTCTTCAGTAATTATACACGAGTATCCATCATTTGTAAGAGTGTTAAACAGTAATTCAGCCTGGGTAGACTTCCCGGATCCATCTGGACCTTCAAAGACAATAAAAAATCCTGTGCTCAATATTTTATCCCTATATGAACTCTTTTCACGGAAAGAGGGATGTTTTTGCCATGCCCGTATTATATATATTTCAATGCCTCATATCACAAAAGCACAGAGAAATTGTTGAATATTTTTTATTGAAAGGATTTGAAATGGAAATAGGAGATAATAAGACAAGGAAAAAATTACGTTACTTTTGTTCCCTCTTTTTTTTTGAAATTACTCTCGTTCAGGATATCCAGAGGTTGTTCAGGCAGATTCTTTTTCCCCTCTTTTTGTATATCCATGGAAATATCTTTATTGACTGTAGAACTGTGTTTTCCAATAAACTCATCTTTAATCTGTAATATTTTATCTTTATCTTCTATTATCTCGCAGGTTCCGTCAAAAATTACTCCTTCTTCTATGATGAGCCGTGGGGTTTTAATGTTTCCGATTAATTCCCCTGTGGATAAAAGTGTAATCTTTTCCGTAGCTATTATGTCTCCCTTTACTTTTCCTCCAATTACAACAGTATTGGCAATGATTGTACTTTCAGCAATTCCATTTTTACCGACTAAAACCCTGCCGCTTGTTTTAACACTTCCATAGAATTTACCATCTATTCTTAAAAGGCCATTAAGATCAAAATCGCCCCTTAGTGTTGTTCCTTCACCAATAATACTGTTTACAAATGAATTTTCCTGATTATCGTGTATATTTTCAGCCATTTTTAAAAATGCACTCTTTCTTAGTACCTTAATCCTGTTAATCTAAAATGTGGTTTATCCACATTCATGTGGCCTGTCCACATTAGGTATTATAATATATACTAATATTATAATTTAAATAAATCTTTTATTAAATAGTTTTTTTAACAAAATCTTAATTAAAATTTTAACTATTAGTACTGCAATTTGAGTCAGAGAGGATGTGAAGTGCAACACAACCCGGATTTTAAAATTCGGTGGTCATGAAAATCATAGGGTCAACTGCTTTTGTACCAATTCGTACTTCGTAATGAAGGTGAAATCCTGTTGCCCGTCCGGTTCTTCCAAGAAAGCCTATTATTTCACCTTTTTTTACCTGTTTCTCTTCATATGCTGTAATACTTGAAAGGTGGGCGTACAGTGTTTGGAATCCATACTCATGATGGATTTGAATTGTTCTTCCATACCCGCCCTTCATTCCTGCAAATACAACAACGCCATCAGCAGTAGATCGTATTGGCGCTCCTGGCCACCAGCTTATGTCAACACCCTGATGCATTGCCAGGTTACCGGTATAGGGAGATCTTCTCATCCCAAAGGGAGAGGTAATAAACCCTCCACCGATAATCGGCCAGTTGTTCGGTATTTTTTGTATTATCTGTTCCCTGGCTGCAAGAAATTTTGTGAAGTTTTGTAGTACTTTTTTGCTTGCAACAATGTCTGCGTTTATTCTTTTAACGATTTCAAGTTCCGACCTGTAATCGTCCCTGCTTTTTAATCCCATAATCTCTGAAATATTTTTTATCTCAGTTTCAGGACCACCAAGACCGAAAATATTTTCAGATTGACTTGCACCGAGTAATTTTATTATCTCTTTGATATTATCTTTATATTCCAGGACAGAATTATTGAGAGTGGAAATTTCTTGTTTAAACATATTCATTGAGTTTATATTACCTTCCTGTGCATTTTGAAGCGCTTCCATTTCTTTTTTTGTAAGTGTATATCGGGAAGTGGAAAGGAAAAAGGTAATGATGATACCTGAAAGAACCAATACAAGAAAGGATATTGTAAAAAGGGATATCTGAAAATTAAATATCTTTTTTTCAGAATGAGGGATTAGCATGACCGTTATTTTTTCTCTACCCTTTTGAATAAACCTCTTATAACCGTAGGCTTCCCACCTTTTAACGAGAATAAGATGGGTATTGAGGTATGAAAAAAACCTTTTTTCTAATTTTTTATACTCTGACACTGATTGCTCCATTATTTAGGAAGGTAACCATAAATGATATCACATTGTTATAATACGTCAACTATTTTATTTTAATTTTTAAGATAAATTTATGCTAATTTTTTAAACATACTGGATTTACTATGTTTTTTGATACTCACTGCCACCTTACACTCACAAATATCGATAAAAAAGATATTAACGATATTATTAAAAATGCTCAATCAAAAGGGGTAACCTCTATCTTAGATATATCGGTAGGTGACTCGGATTTTTTTAAAAGAAGTGAGATTATTAACGCATTATGCCGAGAATATCTGGTCACAATATATATGACAGCAGGCATTCCCCCTTTTTTTTCAGATAAGAGGGTTAAAAATGACATTTCCCTGGTAAAGGAACAGGCAGAAAAGGAAAAAAAGGTCATTGGCATTGGAGAAATCGGGCTTGATTATTATCATAACTATGGCGATAAAAAGAGGCAGATAGGTCTTTTTGTTGAGCAGATAGAGATTGCAAATGAATTAAATCTGCCTGTAATTGTTCATACAAGAGAATCTGATGATGATTTGATAAACACGCTGAAACAGTGCAGACCAGTAAAAGGAGGAATAATACACTGCTTTTCGTCGGGAATAAAGACTGCAAAAAAACTGCTGGATATGGGTTTTTATATATCGTTTGCCGGTAATGTCACCTATAAAAAATCAGCTCAGATACGTGATGTCGTAAGCTTGGTACCGGAGGACCAGTACCTCATTGAAACAGACTCTCCTTATCTTTCACCTGAGGGCTTTAGAGGAAAACCAAATGAACCTGCACATGTTGCTGTGGTTGCTTCATTTATTGCAAAATTAAGGGGTATCTCTGTTGAAAAAATAGCAAGGCAGACTACCCAGAATGCCAGGCGTGCTCTTGGAATCTGACCCCAGGTTACTGCCAAAAGGAAGCCACCTCCTTTGAAGGTGGTCTATAATATTTCTAAAAAGATTAATTATAAGGCTATGCCTTTAAAAGCCTTTTGGCTTGGAAACCACCACCTGCTTTGCAGGTGGTCTTTTACTTCCTGTTGAAAATAGGCTAACCGGAATATTTTGGGTAGCCACGTGTGCCTGGAACAGGCACACGGGTTGTTAAAGGGCAGCCACACGGGGCTGCCCCTACATTATTGGTTGGGTGTTTTAAGATTATCGTGAATTAATAATAAAAAATGGATTTAATAAAATCTTGGAATTAATGGCTTATAGGTGCAAGCCTCTATATTTGTATGAGGGTGTAGGGGCAGGCCCATATGCCTGCCCTAAAAAGATAAATAGAATTCGGCTAATTTGTTATAATCGATTCAGTGTAAAGTTTTTATGAAACCTTTTTTACTTCAGCTAATATTGTAGCAAGTTCATCCCCTCCTATCAATCGAATTTGTCGCGCCGTGGTAAATTTGTTTGCATCTGATCTAAAATTAACCGGGGATATACAGATAGCACTTATACATCTCAGCGCTTTCGATTCTTCAACTAAATTTTTAATGGCATCTACTCCAAGGCTTTTTGCATCACGGTAAACTTTTATATAGATACGCTGTCGTTTAACATATCGGAGTACGGTCACCTGTGGAGTTGCGATAATATTGATTATACTTGTCCCGATATGTTTTATATCTAAAAGTTGATAACCCAGGTATTTCACGATATCAAACAGGATTCCGTCAAAAATGGGAGTAGGACTGACAAGAAAGTCCTTCATATTATCATCTGCTCTCAGGGCATGATATTTTTCAAGTTTTTGTGCAACATCTTTATAAGAAGGTTTTGTCTTATAAATTCCTTCCCATTGTTCAATTGCTTCAGCAAGTTTTCCATTTTTTTCAAACAGGTCCCCCAGTGCATATCTTGTAATAAGGAGAAGATTCGGGTCTTTCCCTTTCGCTGAGGCGATACTCTTCTTGTATTCATTAAGTGCATTCTCAATTTCATTCATCTCGCTGTAGCAACTACCTTTTTGTAAAAATGCCCGTATTTTGTATTCCGGTGAAGCCTGGGATGCTTCAAAGCAGGTAATTGCTTTTGAGAAATTCCTCCCATCCATATATATTCTGCCCAGATAATAGTATGCTCTGTAGTTTTTTTTATCATATTTAACAGCCCTGGTTAAATACCCAATCGCCTCTTTAATTTGATTTGCGTGAAACATAATCATACCGAGATAACTGAGACTTTCTATATTAACAGGGTCTGCCTTTACTGTTCTGTCGAAGTAAGTAACTGCCTGTTCAAGATTACCCAGGGCATAAAATATTTTTGCAATCTTTAGAAGATTCTTAGCATTTCCTGGTTCAATTCGCGTTAATTCAAACAGTTGTTGAAGAGCTTCATCTTCCTTGTGTAACAGAAGATAACATTCTACCAGTGCTTCACGAATTTCCTTTTCAGTAGTAAGAAACGGCTTTTTATTGAGATTCAGGCAGTATCTATATTCGACAATAGCCATCTGGTAATTTCTTTCTCTTCTGTAGCATTCAGCAAGGAGAAAATGTGCATCGATGGATCCGCCCTGCTTAATAATAATCGCCTTCAGATCTCGTATTGAATTTCTTGTATCGTCTGCCAGTATTTGTTCATATATTTTTTGGAGTTGTTTTGGCCTTCTATAGAATCTATAGTAAAGGAAAAGCAGTGCTATTAATATTATGATAAATCCGGGTGTAAAAAATGTTATTTTCATGTTTTATCCTACTTAAAAATTCCTGTATAAATTTGTTTATAGATACGGAGCGTTTCTATATCCCATACAACAACTTCAACCAGCTCTAATGAACGATTTTTCTCTTCCAGAAACTTCTTTAAAACTGTAAATAATATCTGGCCGCACCTCAGTGGTGAAAATCTCACGATCCCTACACTCATATCAGGAATTGATATGCTGTGTAACTTATGTTTATTGGCAAGTCTTAGACTATTTAATAAAGACCTGGTTATATTTTCCTCCTCTATAAGCCCGTCAAATTCTGTAAGTGCAGCATGTATGATAAATTTCGCTTTTAAATTGCCCGCACCCGTTATAACTGCTTCCCCGACATCTATTGTTCCAATTTTTGAACATTCATTCGATATTGCATCCCCCCCTTTTGCCTTGATGGCTCCACCGAGACCGGATCCCAGAATAAGCATATTATTGGATGTATTGATAATAGCATCCGTATCCCTCTCAGTTATATCTCCCTTTATTAACTCTAATGTAACTTTCTTCATCTAATCTCCATTTTATGCGTGTATAATATTTTACCAGAGACTCACGGCTTTCATATTCCAGATAAAAAAAGCCTATTTCTGAAAACAGAAACAGGCATTCCATCTCGATCAACAGGATACAATCTGCCCAAATGATGTCAATCCAGGGTTAACTGCCAAAAGGAAGCCACCTCCTTTGGTGGTGGTCTATAATATTTCTAAAAAGATTAATTCAAAGGCTATGCTTTTAAAAGCCTTTTGGCTTGGAAACCACCACCTGCTTTGCAAGTGGTCTTTTTCTACAGGGGCATATATGTATATAAGGTTCGATGGATATGAATAGCCCCGGCACCATCCGTTTTGTATTCATTGATTCGTCTATAACGGGCAATCAGCCCTCATAACCCATGCTTTTTCTCAGAAAATGAACAGTTTTAATACCCTGATGTGGACAAGCCACATTCTCGATTTTAAAGATATTTTCTTGCAAACTAAAGTTTGTGCCCAAAAAGCAAGAAAATCAGTATTAAGGTACTAATGTGGGTTATCAACATTACGTTACATATAGAAATCGATCTACTTTCTTGATAAAACTTTCACTTTCTAACGGCTTGGTAATTACAGCGTCGACACCGCAATTCTTTACCCGGTCTAATTCATCCGAATCAGTAATTGAAGTAACTGCAATGATAGGAACTTTTTTAAATCTGGGATTCCCTTTTATTTTCCTGGTTACTTCAAAACCATCGAGATCTGGAATGATAAATTTTAAAAGAACCAGGTCCGGATACCAATCTGCCATAAGTATACCTGCATCAAAACCTGAGGAGGTCGTTTTTGTTTCTGTTCCCGGGATTTTTTGAAGTGTTTTTATTGCTGTTTCCAGAAAGTCAGGGTCATCGTCAATAACGAGGATCTTTTTCTTTTTTGCTTCCTCGAGCTCTTTTGGTATCGGCATCTTGTTTTGCGTTAGAAAGTTAATTAAGTCACTCCATTTTACTCTTCTATGCCCCCCGGGGGTAGAATATGCTTTGAGTTTTCCTGTTTCAATCCATCTAATAACAGTTCTTATGTTAACCTGGCAGAATTTCCCGATCTGATAGGTAGTATAAATATTTTCTGGCAATCTATCAGCCTCCTTAACAAAAATGATAACTATTCTAACTATTATTGAAATCTAATACATTTGTGGGGGGCTGTCAATAGATAACACGTAAATTTTATAAAAATCTTAACAAATTTGCCAATAAAACAACTATTTTTACGCTCCGTACTTTGCAAGCCTTCCGGAATGAGCCATAATAAGTGTCATAAGATCAAGGGTATTTATTATGCCAAGAGAGCCTGTTTGAAGGTCTTTTTCACCAAATTGTTTGACATAAGAGTGCCTGCTCCATTTTGATTTAAGAAGAACCGGAACAGAGTGCCATGAATGTGCTTTGTAAATTACAGGGGTGGAATGATCTGCTGTAAGAGCAAAAACGTCGGGGTTTAATTCAAGGATTTTTTCTATATTCCTGTCAACTTCCTCGATAACAGACACCTTTTTTTCAAAATTCCCGTCTTCGCCAAAAGAGTCTGTATATTTAATATGGACAAAGTAGAAGTCATATTTTCCCCAGAGTTCTCTCAGTCGGTCAAATTGCGGTTCAACCCCGCTTTCAACATCAATAACTTTCATACCGACAAGACTCGCAAGTCCTCTGTACATTGGATATCCGGCTATTGCACAGGCATTTAATCCATATAATTCCTCAAAAGATGGAATTTTTGGAAAAAGAGCAAACCCTCTTAACAGAATCATATTTGCAGGACTTTCATTACTTAGCTTGTCTTTCACTTTTTCAAGAAACTGGTTGATAAGTTCAGCAGTAACAGCCGCTTCGCTGCTGTTATCAAGGGCGTGCACCGGCAGAGGCGGGACACCGGTTTTCTGGGGATCGGTTTCAGATATGTTTTTAGAAAACTTTTTTCCCCGGAGGATGAGAGCTGCCCTGTGGTCTTTTTCTGTTTGGATAAAAAACTGGATACCCGGGATAATAATTTCTCGTATCTTTTCACACATTTTTTTATTTATTTCATCAGGAATTCTTCCTGCCCTCCTGTCTGTTATTTTGGTGTTTTCATCAATTGTTGCGAAATTTACACGTGCAGCAAGGTCACCGTCCTGGATGGGAAATCTTATTCCGAGTGCAGAAAGAATACCTCTTCCGATTATATACTCGAGCGGATCATATCCGAATAAAGCAAGATGTCCAGGACCGCTGCCCGGTGTTATACCCGGCATTATAGGGGTCATTAATCCTGCTTCTGAAACCTTTACAAGTCTGTCCATATTTGGGGTTTCAGCAGCTTCAAGTTCAGTTTTTTGGTTCTTCTGTACTCCTCCCAGTCCATCCAGTACAAGGAGTACAATCTTTTCCTCTGAGGGTTGCTTTAAATTCCGAATAAGTTCAAGCCTGTCCATACATATATCTCCTTATATACATATTTAGAAGAATTTTTACCTGGTTATTTTATAGATAACAGTTAGTTGTCAGTCCTGAGAAAAAAGCATATCGAGGTATTTATCAACGTCGAAATTAATAAGGTCTACAACCTTTTCTCCTGTGCCAGCATAAAATATAGGTATCTGCAGTTTACCTGATACTGCACAGGCGATTCCCCCTTTGGCTGAAGAATCGAGCTTTGTTAGAATGATTCCGTCAACACCGATGTATTCATTAAAAAGAGAAGCCTGTGAGAGTCCGTTCTGGCCTGTTGTTGCATCGATAACAAGTAGTTTGAATCTTTGTGCATCAGGCAGTTTTTTATCAAGAATCCTTCCTATCTTTACAAGCTCTTCCATTAACATCTCCTTATTATGGAGCCTGCCTGCTGTATCGATTACAAGGTCATCTACTCTTCTGCCCAGAGCGGCATCACATGCGTCATATACAACCGCCCCTGCGTCTGATCCCTGAAACTGGCGGATTATAGGTACGGCAGCTCTCTTGCTCCATATCACAAGCTGTTCAATTGCTGCATCCCGATACGTATCAGCCGCAGCAATGAGCACATTTTTCCCATCTTTCTTTAATTTATAAGCAAGCTTACCAACAGTGGTTGTTTTTCCTGTTCCATTGACACCAAATATAAGATGAGCATTTAATTCAGTGGGTGGTTCCGGTAAAGAAGCAAGTGTCATTCTTTCCCTTATTATATCCTTTAAAAGACGTATGTGATCATCTTTTCCAAATGAGGACATTTTATTGTCCATTGCTCCCGTAATTTCAGATGTGAATTCAAGCCCAAAATCAGCAGTTATGAGGAGTTCTTCAATTTCTGAAAGAACATCTTCTTTTTTCCCACCAAAGATACTGTTTAACTTTTGACCCAGCCTGAATTTCAGCTTCATAATTAAAATTGAACCTCTTTTTTTAAAAGCTTTATTGAGTTCCCATGATTATCCCTTTGATATTCTGGGTGGGAACTGTACAGGGTAAAATACTTTAACAGCCGGAGAAATGAAAAGGTAAATATTCCCGCTGTCACAGCAGATGAAGCTGCAGTAAGGTAAAAAAGTGTATCGGCCGTGGACAGGGAATTCCTGTACCTGTCCTCATCCATGCTAATTTTGTAGAGATCTGCCTTTTGATCGTATAGTGTCTTCTGTACACCGAGAAGTATGGATAAACCAAGCATGCCGAATCCTGCATAAGCAGAAACTTTTGCCTGTTTTTTATATATATCAGCATCCTCATACTGGCTCTTCTTTTTGTCTATGGGGAAAAGTTTCAGGTTTATTCTTTTTTGGGCATGGGCGTCTTTCCCCTGGGTTATGTTATCTATGTAAAGATCTATATTATTAATAACTTCCTCCTTAAAACCATCCTTTATCAGGGTCAGTGTGAAATTATCATAAGAAACTTCAATATCAAGCGGCGTTTCCCCTGCAAATTTTTCATTAAGATAGACTTTTGCCCCTGGCGGGTCTGTATTCACACTGAAAGATCGTGCCTTTTCAGCTTTTTTTAAAACCGACCTGTAAAAAAAACCATCCTCATAAATATAGAAGATATCCGAGTGATCCGCAAAACCATCATTTTTAATGGACAACCTGTGATAACCTGCAGGTAAAAGTATGTTCTGCACATTTCCGATACCTATGGGTTTCCCGTCAATAAAGATCAGGGAGTCCTGCGGTTCAGTTTCAAATGAGGCCCTGCAGGTTTTGTATTTTAGAAAATTCTGGAAAAAAGGGATAAGATATTCATGCGGGTTGCTAAGGAGTATAGTCAGTGTCAGACTGGCTGAATACTCTGAATCGATCCTGTCAGTTAAGCTATTATATGCATAAATAGCCAGGTGAACATTGTCTTCTGAAAAAACCGTATAGCTTCCGTACATGTATACAGGCCAGTTTTTCATGGAGAAAGGGCCTTTTTCAATGTATGGTATCATCCTGTATCCGATGCTCTTACCAGCAACTATAAAATCTTCACTGTATTCATCATTTTCTGAAAGATGTTTCAGGAATGCCCTTTCTTCGTCGGTAATGGTTAAAAAGGGAATCATCAAAGAATAGTTATAAAAATGTGTTTGTAAACTTTCGGCAAGGTAATCATAGGAGCCCTTTTCTATATTTTTAAATTCTCCAATGATAACCTTTCTGTGCATGAAAATATTGAAATCACAAAACCCTGTCCCTGTTGAAAAGAGAAAGAGGGAAAAGAAAGTTAGTAGAGACCATTTTCCCATTTTGGATTTAGTCATTTGAATACGCATTCTTGGTTTTTATCTAATTTTTATTCTATTTACAGGCACTATTTACAGGCACTATTCACAGGCACTGCTTGTTTTTCAACGCAGCTTCTATAAAGATATCTATATCGCCGCCAAGAACTGCTGTACCATTACCTGTTTCTACCCCTGTTCTTAAATCTTTTACAAGGGTATACGGGTGAAATACATATGACCTGATCTGATTACCCCATGATATATCCTTTTTATTCTTCTCTTGTTCTTCCTTTTGTTTATCTTGTTCTTTTTTATAATGATTATAGAGCTTTGATTTGAGATACTTCATGGCCATGTTTTTGTTTTTATGCTGAGAACGTTCATTCTGGCATTGTGCAACAATACCTGTAGGAAGATGTGTTATCCGGACTGCAGAATCCGTGGTATTGACATGCTGCCCTCCTGCCCCCTGAGAGCGGTAGGTATCTATCTTAAGATCTTTCGGGTCAAGTTCAATTACAATTTCATCATTTACTTCAGGGATACAGAATACTGATGCAAATGAGGTATGCCTCCTCGCATTTGAATCGAATGGAGATATCCTGACAAGCCGGTGGATGCCGATTTCTGTCTTGAGGTATCCATATGAATATACCCCCCTGATATATACGGTAACCGATTTTATTCCAGCTTCTTCACCCGGAAGAATGTCAACAATATCTGTTGTAAAGCCATTTTTTTCAGACCAACGAAGATACATTCGAAGGAGCATGGAAACCCAGTCACACGCTTCAGTTCCGCCTGCACCTGAATGTATTGTTAAATATGCGAATGATTCATCATTTTCATCTGTAAAGATAGAAAGTTTTTGGAGCCTGTCAACCTGGGCTGATAATTTTGATATACTGTCTTTGATTTCAGGCTCTAATTCCGCTTCATTTTCCTCTAATGCCAGGGTATAGAGTTCATAAAGGTAATCAACCTGTTTTTTTAAGGATATCCAGGGTTCAACAACAATTTTTATCCTCTTAATTTCTTTTGTGATCACCTTTACTATTTCCCTGTCATCCCATATATCCGGATTGTTTAATTGTTCTTCGAGTTTTTTTCTCTTTTCAATAAGGTGGTCTACTTCAAAGGCGATCCCACCCTTCGTATGAGGTATTTTTCACTTTTTCAATTTTATCTTTATAATCAGTCAGCACCCTTATCACCCCTTTCTTTCTTTATGTAAAACTTATATCTGAGCATTGCGGAAATCAACTAGTTTTGTTCACTTTCGTACCAGAAGGAGAGATGATAAAATTGCTTGACCTTGAACCCGGCCATAATGTAAATTTCCAGCGTCAAAATGAAAACAATTGATGAAGCTTTAGATTATCTCTACAGTTTTATTAATTATGAAACAGATTCATCCTATACCTATGATTTGATACATTACAATGTAGCCAGAACAGTTAAGCTCCTTGACCTGCTGAAAAACCCGGAGAAAAGTTCACAGATAATTCATGTAGCCGGCACCAAGGGAAAGGGGTCTATATGCCATATACTTAGTTCACTCCTGAGAGTACAGAATTTATCAACAGGGTTGTTTACTTCACCGCATATTATGAGAGTGAATGAACGGATTACTGTAAATGGACTGGAAATAGGGGACGATGAGTTTATAAAAATAACGAATAAATTTCCTGCCATCATTAAAAACTTTTCTTCTGATAACCTACCGACAACTTTTGAAATATTTACTGCTATGGCGATGTATTATTTTAACATGAAGAAAGTATCCTATTCAATTCTCGAAACAGGTATGGGAGGCCGGTTTGACTCAACAAACTTTTCAGATCCTGCCATTTCAATTATTACTTCAGTGAGCTATGATCATATGGATAAATTAGGCGTACATATTGAAGAGATAGCATTCGAAAAGGCCGGGATAATAAAAAAAAATAGACCTGTTGTTATTGGATATCAGAGGTACAATGTATCCGATATCTTCAAAAGAAGATCAGGTGAGGAAGAAAGTCCCTGTTATATGGCAGAAGATCTTTGTGACTATCAAATCGAAAAAATTTCGCCTGAGGGAACAAAGTTTTCAACTACGATTGACGGGCTGTATCTGAAGGACCTCTTCCTTTCCCTTCCCGGTAAGCATCAGGTGGAGAATGCTGTATCTGCTCTTCTCTCTTTGAAAATATTGGACCTGCTTCCCGATGAGGATGGTATCAGAGATGCGCTGAAGAATATTTATTTACATACAAGGCTTGAACTTATTGAAAGAAAGAGGAGATTCCTCCTCGATTCTGCACATAATGAGGATTCGGCACGGCTTCTTACCGAAGCGGTCAACAATGTATACAGCAAAGGCAGGCTTATAACGATTGTCGGCATTGTGAAAGGAAAGGATGTGTACGGAATCCTCCGTAATTTAACCTCCATTTCCAATATCCTTATCGTAACAGAACCAATAACCAATAAGGAGCTTGATACAGAGTATGTTTTTCGTATATCCCGTGAACTTTTTCCGGAAGCATTCTTAATACAAAATGTTTATGAAGCGATTGGTTATGCTGAAAAACTGTCAAAGAAAGAAGACCTGATTCTTATAACAGGCTCTTTCTATACAACTTCTCCAGCAAGAAGCTTTATAGAACAAATGCCCAATGTATAATTTCCATGCATGATTAACGGATAGTATACCGTTCCATAGAATTTACCTAGATAAGTCTTTGCTGAAGCTTTTTTTTCACATCTTCACAGATGGAAAGTCCTTTTTTCATCCGTTTGATTGCTGCAATGAGCTCACGGTTCTTCAGGTGGTTTTCCGGAACAACCGGGGATTTATCAACCTGAACCATCATAAAGTAACGGTATGCTTTACTGAGGTTTTCTTCAATTTCATGTACATTAAGGTTTCCTGTTTCATTGTCTATTGAACTGCTGCATTTCTGTACAAGTGCATAACCCATGTTGCTGCACGTGAGACGGTAACTGATTTCATCTATCTGTCCATGGGAAAGGAGAAGCCTGTCATGCTTGTGTGCGCTGGTGAGGTTTTTAATAGCATTGTCCCAGTCATTTTTAAGTATATAAAGGGCGCCCAGGGTATCCAGGATTGCAGACCTTAAAGAGATTGTTTCATCACTGTTTTCATCAAACTCATTAAGCAACGTGTTTGCTATATTTGTAAGCTTTAAGCCGTAATCAATATTTTTCTTCATTTTTGAGAAGAGATACCCAATAAAATTCAATGTTGAAATTTGAAGATGGATTATCTCTTTATCTATTAACCTGTCATTATTTGCTATCTTTTTGTCAATGATTGTATTAATGCGGGCAAGAATGAGCTTTGAAAGAAAAAGTGAGTTATTGTAATCACCGTTATAGAATGCTTTATTCGAATACTGTAGAAGAGCATCTACATCTTTATCTTCAAGGGATATTGCAACATCGTTAAGTACGGATTTAAATATACTAAGGTAGTTGTCTCGTATATCAGAGCTTTCAAGTAGAATCCCTGAAAGAAAATCGCTTATAACTCTTCCGATATTATAGAGTTCATCATCATCTACATCAGGAAAACAGCCGTCTTGTAATTCAATCGAAAAAGCACCTGTTTTACCAGGAAATTCAAAAAAGTGACGTCTGCTTTTTTCTTTTTCTCCCATATTGATAAGCCGATATAATTTTAATTTATATAGATGAATGAAAAAAGTCAAAATATTAACGACTTTTCTTTCCCTGCGGAAAGTTATTATTGAGGAAGAAGGGCTGAAGTACTTCATGAGATCATAAAGGATAGGGCGAGAATTTTGTCTATTATATGTATGTTTTCAACTGGAAAACCTTCCTGAACATTTAAATCGAGAGGGGCAAAGTTCAATATACCCTTAATCCCGTTTTGAATAAGAACACCTGAAATATCGTTTGCAGCTTCTTTCGGTACTGCAATAATTGCTATATCGATCCTATTTTCTTTTACAAATGCACCTAATTCTTTCACATCATAGATTGTTACACCCTTTATTTTTTCTCCGATGAGTGCGGGGTTAATGTCAAAAAGGGCTTTTAATGTGAAACTGGTATCCTTGAATATGTTATAACGAGTAAGAGCGCGGCCGATATTTCCTGTACCTACAATAATAAGTTTCCTTTCGATATTTATATGTAAAATTTTGACAAGTTCATGCTTTAACTTTTTAATATTATATCCGTACCCCTGCTGCCCGAAATCTCCGAAATGGCTTAAATCGAGTCTGACCTGAGAGGCCGATGACCCTATGAGATCACCGAGTTTCTTTGATGAAATTTTTTCCATTTTATTTTCAAGCCAGTCAAAATACCTGTAATAGCGGGGAAGCCGTTCGATTACTACTCTAGGAATAATTGTTCCGTCTTTTCCTTTGATCATATTTTATTCTCGCCCCCTGAATTTATTAGAAATATTGCTCTATATTAAAGAAAATTAAATATTTGTCAATATTTTTTAAGAGGCGTCTGAGAGAGATTATGTCAGATGGTTTTCGTAAATTACTTTGATTCTTTTTTGCAATCTATTATATTTTGCTTGAGCTTTATCAATTATTGTAGCATTTTATTGCTGGCACCAGGTATATTTTCAATTAAGAGAAAATAAGGGGGTGTGGCTCAGCTGGGAGAGCGCTTGCTTCGCATGCAAGAGGCCGGCGGTTCGAATCCGCTCACCTCCAAACTCCTTTTATTAAAAACCGGACACTTCTATTAATAATAATAAAAGTTCAGAACCATATTTTTGTTTGGTATAAAATAAAAATCTTAGCTGCTGGACTGGGCAACCATTTCGTACAGTTTGTTCCTGTTCATAAATAAGTATACAATTTTTATATCATTTAATATAATATTTTTTGTAAACTAAAACGTTCATAAAAAGGGAACCTTATGAACTATAAGAGGTTAATTGTATTAGGTATCTTGTTTATGATGGTCGTTTTTTTCTTTCATAGCTGTGCAAAAAAAGAAATATTAGAGATCACCCTGCCTGAGGGTCGCACAGCGGAAATTATTTTTCTTGTGGGTGATGTCTTTATAACATCGAAAAGCGGGACATGGGTAAAGGCAGAGATCGGTGACATACTGGGAGAAGGAGTAAGAATAAAAACCAGTGAAAACAGTTATTGTGAAATAGTAATCAGTTCTGGTACTGTATTTCGGATGAGAGACAGGAGTGAACTACAGCTTGTACTGCTCCCCATGGACGAAAAGGAGAATAAATCACTAATAGAACTTGCAAAAGGAGATCTTTTAGCAAAGGTTCAAAAAATTGCTTATAAAAGTGAAGATAGTATCGCAACGTCAAGTGTTACTCTTTGTGTCCGGGGAACGGAATTCCTTGTGCATACTGAAAAAGACATCTCTTCCGGACACACAGAAGTGCTCGTTGCAAAGGGAGTAGTAAGTGTAAAGATGAATGTGCGTGAGCCTTTGGCTCCGGAGGTACCCAGTGAGCTTAAGTCTGTGTTGAGGCATATCAAGAGGGGTGTAAAAGTCAGGGAGGGGTTTAAAATTGAAGTATCTGATCAGAAGGTGGAGAGCATTACAAAGTCGTTGGAGGATATAATTCAGCAAAAAATAGTAGATGAAGTCCAGATCACTAAATTAAAACAGGAAGTTCTTTTAACCTCAAAACCTCTTAATGAGGATGACAAAAAGAGGTTAGAAGAATTGAAAGACCTGTCCTTAAGTTTTAAAGCATGGGAAACAGTCTACCTCTCACCGAATTTTGATGGAATTAATGACGTCTTTGTATTCAGTACTGAAGAGTTTGTTAATGAAAGGTTATCAGGCTGGAAACTTATTGTGATGGATAGCAATTCAAATATAGAAAAGGTTATACAGAATAGAATATCAGAAGAGGAAAACCATGTTCAGCTTCCGGAGGAGATTACCTGGAATCTGGTAGGTGAGAACGGCAGTATTGTAAGGGATTGGAACTATGTATATGGATTTTATACAAGGGATAGAAATCATCTGGAACATTTACGCGTTAAGGGAAGGATAATTGTTGATACAGAACCTCCTGAGCTCATTATAACTGCGATGGACACCATCTTTTCTCCAAATGAAGATGGTGTGAAAGATGTGGTTCACATTGATATTCAGGCTGAGAAAGGAATAGAATGGGCTTGTGTGATAACAACTCCTGAGGGAATTGCAGTAAGAAACATAGAATGGGTTGCTGACATTCCGGATGTGTTTGAATGGGATGGGAAGGGAGAAAACGGGAATATTCTCCCTGAAGGAGTGTATAACATTACCTTTTCAGGTCAGGATAAAGCCGGGAACATAACATCAGAGATCATAAAAGAAATAACACTTGATATCCGGGAACGAAGCGCCTCGGTGGATATCGATCATTCGATATTTTCACCGAACAGAGATGGAAAACTCGATACTGTAACATTTGTTCCCTTTCTTTCGGACCGGCGAAGGATTGACACATGGGATCTTATTGTGCAGACTGAAAAGGGGGATACTGCAAAGAGGTTCAGGGGCATAGGATATATTCCAGAAAAAATAGAGTGGGATGGGGTCCCGCAGAGAGGGAAAATATTTGATGATCCCACAGGTGGGCTGCCCGCAGGAAAATACATTTATTTTCTAAAAGTCATCTACAGGAGCGGGGTTAATACATACTCTTTCAAGAAGGAGCTGATACTGGATAATGACCCGCCGGTTGTGGATGTAAAGATATCTTCGGGCATATTTTCTCCTGATGGCGACGGTGAGAATGATATACTGTTTATTAGACCTGAGATATCTGATTTAACTCCTATATTGAATTGGAATGCTAAGATATATACGAAAAATGGCTCAATTTTTAAGAGTTTTTCCGGTATTAGAATGCCGTGCGAGGAATTAATGTGGGACGGGGTATCTGATGCCGGCAGGCTCGTTGACAGCGTAGAAGACTATTATCTTGTTTTCGAAGCCACCGATTCTGGCCTCAATACAGGCATAAGTGAAAAAATCCTCTTCTCAATTGATATTCTTGTGATCACAACTGAAAGGGGGCTGAAAATTCAGGTATCAAATATTGAGTTTAGATTTGATACAGCCGATCTCCAGGGTGAAAAAACGTTTGCCATACTGGGACGGGGAGCAGAGGTCCTGGAAAAATACAGCAAATACTCAGTTATTATTGAAGGACATACCGACAGCACAGGAGATGAAGATTATAATCTTACTCTTTCGCAGAAAAGGGCGGAATCTGTAGGACAATTCCTTATTCAAAACGGTATTGATGCTGAAAGGCTCTCATACAAAGGGTATGGCTCTCAGTATCCGATTGATACAAATAGAACACGGGAGGGAAGAGCCAGGAACAGAAGAGTTGAGTTTATCTTGATACGGGAAAAATAATCTTTACATGACTTTACAATCTTCTTTTTATCGCACAATACCTAACCGTGACGGAGGCCAGTACCGGAAAAGCGATTTACCGAAAATATCGTTTCGATCAACAAAACCCCAGAAACGGCTGTCGTTTGAGCTGTCTCTATTATCACCCATCATAAAAAAGCTATCTCCCGGCACAATGGCAGGTCCATAAAAATCCCTGTTATTCATAAGATTATCTCCCGGGGGGATAATTTCAGGATCAGAATGGTATTCCGGCCACCACACTTTGACAGGCTTGCCGTTTATATACACTTCTTTATTAAGAATTTCAATTTCATCACCAGGAAGCCCGATGCAGCGCTTTACGTAAAATTTTGGCTGAGGGTCGATATTAACAAAACCAAGGGTAAGGGTATAAACAATAGGAGTAAACATTTGAATAATAATATTCGGGGGTTTATAGTAAGGGGCTAAAAATATGACAATGTCTCCCCGTCTGGGGTTCCGGATCGGAGGCAGCCTTTTATTGGTAAAGGGAATTTTTGACCCGTAAATAAACTTTGATGCAACAATGAAATCGCCGATTTCAATTGTCGGGATCATTGATCCTGTAGGGATCTTATATACATCAACAATAAAAGTCTTAATAAAAAGGGCAATAACAAGAGCAAACACGATTGCTTCTATATTTTCTCTCAGTTTGCTTTTTTTCTTTTTTTTCATGTTTAATCCTGAGCTAATCCTGAAGGTTTTTAATACATTAAGATAATATTTTTCGGGATTTTATACAATAATTAATTTGGCGCAATGCAAACCTATATTATAAAACTGACAAGACTGCTTTTCGTGTGGATATTTATCAATAGAGTGTTATAATTATATTTTGGTTAATCTTTATAAAAACTGAGAGCTAATTATGGGAAAAATACCGCAAAGGGAAGGAAAAGTACCTGATAGAAAAATACCTGCTGCATCGGATAAAGAGATAACCAGCAGGGAAAGGATAAAGCGTATTATTGGAATACTCAGGCTGGACGGAAGGGAGATCGAAATCCATTTGCATCAATACATAGAAATCTCAAAGATATCAAATACAACACAGAACACGTTTACACTGAAGCTTAGCAATATTCTGTTAAATCTGGCAGAAGAAAATGTAGACTATGTATACATAAACTTTATTTTCTCCGGTGTCGAGCTTTTTGGGAAATGCAGATTTGTTGAGCAGTCGAGGGCTTTTATCACGCTTCAGTTTCCTGGGGTTCTTAAAAGCAGAACAAAAAGAAGACATCCAAGAGTTAAGCTGACAAAAAAACTTCAGGCGGCGATTAAATATAAAGAGTTTCCAGAGAAGACAGTGGAGAAAATCGCATCAAGGGATTTACCGGTTAAGTACTCTCAATTATTCTGGGAAGCTCAGAGAGAAAATGTGGATATCAAAAAAGTATTTCTTATGGGGTTAAAAGAAATAAAAAAAATTTCACCTTTTTCGGAAATCGTCATTTATTCCAAAAACAATATCAAGATGAGAGAGGCCAGGATTATGAGAAAATCCGGCCGGGTACTATATATTGATGATTGCAGTAACACACAGTCCTATACGAGGCTTATTGCTTCCGATAATATTATTAATTATTTGGATTATCTCAATGAGTTGAAAATTAACGGGTGTTTCCAGGAAGAGCTTACGGCTGAACTTCAGGAGATAATACAGGAAGATCTTGCAAAGGGATGTACATCAAAAGTGCTCATCCCTATCTTTTCCCAGGATGGAATAGTAGGTCACATATTGGTTTATAAGAAAGACATTAATGATAAAATCACCGCAGAAGATGTCACAGATCTTATGGCATTAAGTTCACTTCTTTCAATTGGAATTGAAAATGCTCATTTTACAACCGATATAGAGGATTTTGTTGGGAGTGATTTGATAGATATAAGTGAAGGCGGTTTGCTCCTTAGAATACAGAACGACGAAAAAAAAGTAAATATACCAGAAGGGGAAGTAATAGAAGTTAAGTTTATAGATAAAGATAAAGAGATAACACTAAAAGGAAATATCTGCAGAAAAGATCAAGAGTCACTGAGTTATGCTATAAAATTTGCCGATATGTCATCTGAGAATAAAAAAATACTTAAAAATTTTATTGATGGTAAAATTGAAAAAAATAAAGATAATTAGTGGATTACATTTATGAAAAAATACCAGGGGAAACTATTCGGGGCGGCTCTGGGTTTTTCTTTCGGGGGCCCGATCGGCGCTCTTATAGGTGCTGCAATCGGCCACTTTTTCGATACTGGCGGTTCAACAAAAGTTGTTCACTATACTAAAAACAGTGAAAAAGAGCTTGCCTTCATTACCAGTCTTATTCTTCTTCTGACAGGTACTGCAAAGGCAGACAAGGAAGTTTGTTCTGCAGAGGTAGAAACGATAAAAACCTTTTTCAGATACCAGTTAGGGTATGGAGGGCAGGAATTTCTTTTATTAGAGAGGATTATTCAGGAATCTTTCCAGAAAGAGACAGTCCTCTCTGAAGCATGTGCATCAATTGTGGGAAAAACATCTTATGAGGAACGCCTTTTTCTTATACGGCTGAACTATCAGGTAGCAGTTTCAGATGGCAGGTTGAGCAAAAGCGAGGAGGAGTTTATCAGGCATGCGTCGAAATATCTCGGCATTTCTGAATATGATTATCTGGGCATCAGGAATTCATTTGTTTCATTTAAAAAATCATCTGATAACAGCAGGAGAATGCCCCTCACAGCCAGGGACCCTTATACATTATTGGGCCTGACTCCGGACTGTAAAAACGAAGAGGTTCATAAGGCATACAGGAACCTTGCAAATAAATACCATCCTGATAAAGTATCGCATCTTGGGCGAGAGTTCATAGACCTGGCTACAAAACGTTTTACCGATATTAATGAAGCGTATGAAAAGCTAAAAACGGAAAGAGGTCTTTCCTGATAGTATTAAAGGAGTATATAATACTTGATAATTTATATATCTTGTGTTAAAATTAAGCTAGAATGATTATGGAATACGGAGATATTAACAGACCAACGGGGAATGCAGTAATTTTCTGGACAATTAAGGGGAATAACCGTCTCTTAAGGAACATTGAAATCATTGTATCGAATTTTGTCATCTCTCCTCTTCAGTTTAATAATGAAACCTTAATGGTAAACTTCCCTCCGGTACTAATAGAGAGTCATGAGAAGCTGATGAAGATCGCTGAAATAAATAATATTGACTTGATAAGCGGTGGTGAAATTTTTGTTCCTGATGACATAACAGATTTTAACAATTTCTATAAGAAACAGATAGAAAAGTATAATGGCATAATACAGGAATATCTGCTTGCGTTTAGAAAGAAAAACAGTATGAGGGCAGGTACAGGTACAAAAAGTCTTCCCAGGCTCATTAACGAGGCCGGCGAAATTATGGAAAATGTACGGAGGCTTGTAAAAAATAAAGAAAGAAGGGGTCTTATAAACATTAAGATCGACAAACTCATGGAGATCCAGCAGTATCTAAACAATGAGATGAAGGGTTTTGATCTGGGTAGGATTATCCGCTATATTGATAAACCTGATATAGAGGTTGATAACCTTGTGGATCTTTATACCCAAAAGTTTCTTGCAATCTTTTTGGAAAACTATGAAAAGGCTGATATACTTAAAAGAGAGATAATCAAAATTGAAGAAAGTCTCACCGGATAATTTCCGTCTCTTGTTAGAACCTCTTTATTAATAGCGTGAACAACGTGAACTTTGCATAACTACCTTCCACTCTCTTGAGGGATGGCCATCCCTGTTTTTTAACTTTCTGATTCCGTAAACTCTTCATAGGCTGCATAATCAAGCAATTCATCAATTTCATCTTTGTTACTGATACTCATTTTCACAATCCAGCCATCTCCGTATGGATCCTTATTGATGGTTTCGGGTGTGTCTTCGAGAATTTTATTAAAATCCGTAATCTCACCTGACAATGGAGAGAGAATATCAGAGACTGATTTTACAGATTCTACAGTACCGATCGGTTCACCTTTTTTAAATGTTTTCCCTGTTTCAGGCATTTCAACAAATACAATATCTCCTAACTCCTGCTGAGCGTAGTTTGAAAGACCGATGACTGCTGTGTTACCATCAGTATATACCCAGATATGGTCCTTTGTGTATTTCAGTTCTTCGGTTTTCATTCTGCCCCCTGTCTGAAAATTTTTTTAAATCTACTATACATTTGGTCATTAGTCAATTATTCTTAAAAATATAAGGCCAGGTGAGAATCACCATCTTGAAAGATCTGGGGGAATTGATGACAGAAGCAATCTTGAAAAAAGCACGGGTGTGGACGGCCCCACAGTTTGACGAGAAAACAAGGGGAAAAATTCAGGAATTAATCGATAAAAATGGTGAAAAGGAATTGACAGACAGGTTTTATAAAGAGCTTGAGTTCGGTACCGGCGGAATGAGAGGAATAATG
>Ga0114925_10000088_pt1 | contig 31956 bp, 47 predicted proteins | sample SumtaG_2_FD_87287 | JGI IMG/M metagenome (GOLD analysis project Ga0114925, IMG submission 87287) | Deep subsurface microbial communities from Indian Ocean to uncover new lineages of life (NeLLi) - Sumatra_00607 metaG | ecosystem: Environmental > Aquatic > Marine > Oceanic > Sediment | place... | reverse complement strand
TATTTGAAACCATTTTTCCGAACGATTTCTGTTCTGCTGATAATTTACCGGTCATTTTGATCTCTTCGGTAGCAAAAACAGCAATTCGTTTGCCTACCATATCGGGAGTTATTTCTATGGAATCAAAGCCGACCAGATCATGCCAACCTTTAGGTGCAGCCTTCAATGGCCTTGGATTTTGTAAAACCAACATTTTTCCGGTATGCCTTACAACACTTCCAACCCATCCGGTCCCACAATTTATCCGAAAACGACGCTGATTCGGTTTCAGATTAAGAAGAATTTCTTTTATTTTTTGTTGTTCATTCATAATAAAAAAAGGTGCGGCAATGCAGTCTTTTCACATTGCCGCACCTGACAAAAGAGTTAACGCTTTTTAAGCGTATTTAACTTCAATTTTTTGCAATTCTGTGTTATACCAATCTTGTGATTGGGTAAGCGCTTTAGCCGCTGAAATCCCCTGTATTTCGAGAGAAGATCGCATTGTCGCGGCTTGGTGGCCAAGTCCTTCAATAGCTGCGTCTTTTTCGCTTGCTTTATCTGTAGCAGATAATGCAGAAATTCTTTCAATATTTGTTTGTTCTGCAATTTCTGTTTTTTGTTCAGAGGTTAAATTTTTTATTAGAATTGCGCTAGAAGGTATTTCTACACCATAATCATTTATTTTCACATAAACCCATTTTTTAGATACTTTATGATAAAACTCAACACCGACGTTGTTTGCATATTCATTTCCGTCAATATCTATAATTTTTCCATTTTCGAGAGCTGTTTTCAATTTCACGAGAATGTCTTTAAATTCCTCGTCTGATATTATTTTTTCCTTTTTTGGATTTGGCTCGAAATATATCGCTTTTTCTTCAATAATTTTTTTTTCAGCGTCTTTCATTTCTGATAAAATGGGACGAAGTTTTTCTCTTAGTTCTTCAACCTGAATGAGCCTGTATTCATGATCTTTCCAGTGCTTTTTTTGTTCTGATTCTGTTTTGGCTTCCTTAGAAAATCTAAAGCTGTCAGCGGCACTTTTGAGTTTTTCATCAATTTCTTTAAACAAAGCTTTGCCGTTTTTATAAGCATCTGTCTTTTTTATTTCAGATTTAAGTACAACTTGGGTCGCGACTGGATCAATACATGGATCCGAAAAACCGATTAACATCTTTTTGCCTTTTATTTCCTTAAATACTACTGTTTTTTTCATAATTTTCTCCTTAATATGTTATTCCATAGCGTGTTGCGACATTAACGCCGCGACTTTCCGAACTTATGCGTGGTGTCCCATTAACACCGTCTGTTTTCGGCAGCGATGTTAATCCTTGAAAACCTATCGCAGTTGCGCCAGTCGTCATATGATTGGTGGACAAACCAGGAATTTCATTAGTAGTTCCTCCATACACAAAAGGAAAGACATCAGTTGGCCTCCCAACGCCATTATAAAATAAATGCCCTTGAAGTGCATCCAATTGTATTGATCCCATGTCGCGACTTGCACCATCTGGATCCACACTCGCGGCTGTATCTAAACCACGAAGGACATATCCTCTTGTTTCTGGCAATATTAGATATACACCAGCTATGTTCCTGATTGTTCCGGCTGCATCGTCAGCATGATAAAATCTACTAGCTGTCGGATTATTGCCATCGCCAACATAGACAGCCGCATCTAATTCTGGATAAGTTGCACGCAAAACACCCTGGCCGTTAAGTAATAACACCCTGTCGCCATTAGCTGCCGGATCCCCATCTTTCCAATAAATATTGCCCATTCCTGGACCAACCGCAAAGCCTTTTTGTATGGCTTCTATCGTCTGAGCTGTTCCGGGAGCCTCTGTTACGGTATCAGGCGTCAAACCGGCATAATCCATTAATGCTTGACGCGCACCCCACAAGTCGTCAATAAATAATTTAACAAACTCTGTACCATCTGTTGCTGATGGACCAGAAGCGTTTATCCCCAAAGTATCAGGAAATGCCACTCCGTTTGTATTTGTGAAACTAGATAAATAATTTATCATCTTAAACCTCGCTTATGTATAATTTATAATCAATGCTGCCCAAGAATGCATACCTTTGATTGATAATATTAATCTTTTAAATTCTGCCTCTCTTTCGGTTGGAACATCTGCTGCTTTAACCTCTGTAAGTTCGCCAGAAACATTCCTTGTTGCGTCGCCTCCCACAAAAAAAATAAAAGGCCATGCATCGGGGTCGGTAGGAACAGGATATTCAACAACATCTTTATTAAAGGAATTGAAATACCCAGCTATCGCTTTTGAATTTCCGGCAAATGCGATGGAACCTGCGGCCTGCATCTCGTAAGCCGGTGATTGTGTAAATATTTCTCCATTAACTAACAATTCACCGCCACCTATACCTGCAAATGCATCCTGATTGCCGGCAAACGCGGCGCCCCCACCAGCAACCATTTGAAAATCTCCGAATAATATTGTTGCAGGATCAATCGCGGGACTATTAACATGTACTTGGACATCAAATCCTGCTTTTTGTAAAGCAATTTCCAGGTCGTCATCAGAACCGGTTCTTTTTGCAGGATAAGCTTTCTCCGCAGCTAATCTTTGTCGGCGCACATCTTCCGTTATGTTAATATCAGTTATAACTCCATACTCCCTCTCTAAATCAGTCAGAAAGGGCGTCGTAAAAGGATCTCGAATACAACTCAAAAATCCAAGAAAATCCGCGACATCTTCCGAATTTTGAGCGATTCCATTCAATAATTGATCTAAACCACCATTTGGTTTGACTTCCCAAATAGGACCAGGAGGCAATAAAGAAAGAAATGTTTTTTTGCTTATATTAGACATATGATACCGATATTAATTTCGCTTTTTCTCCCGGATCAAGATTATATTCTGATAAAAAAACGGCCAAAACTACACCAAAACCAACGCCAGTTGCCGAACCGCCTGCAGCAGTAATAACATCATTTACAACACTTGAAACTTTTAAATCATTAATGTTGTCATTTCTTTCCGAAACGGGATCCAAACCGTCAACAAACGGATCGAGTAATAGAAAAAATGTTGTCAAAGCGCTTGAAATGTCGGCTTTAACTTGAGCTTCAATCGAAGCCGAAACAGTTAAGTTTCTAACTTCCACATAAAAACCAGTCCTGATAATTGATTGAACAAACAGGGTGTCGTCTGTAGTGCCCAATGCTGGTCTTGAAATGCCAGTTTCCGGATCAATATTTATTGTGTCTCGAACTTCGTCCAACAATGATGTTGGAGCGAGACCGTCGGGATCTATAGTAGTATCGGCCTCAATATAAACCGTCCGGGCTGGCGGTGGTGCACTTGGATCATCAACAGGCCTTCCGCTATATGGATAAGCTCTCGCCACACCGGCGACTTCTTGTGCCCATCTCCGATAATCCGCCGTATTACTTCCACCACCGGAAGTCCTGATAATATCAAGAATTCTGACACGATATGCATCGTCAGTTTCTTCCTCTGCTCCGGTATTTAATATTATAGTTATTGCAGCAACATCCTCGGCCCCGGGGACAGGTGTATCAATTGTCATTTCATCAGCAATTTCGAGGTTGCCAGCAACTCCGGTATCTTCCGCTGTTACATTTATTGTTGCAACTCCACCGGCAGCGGTTGCATCAGCGTCAATTGTATATAACGCCCCATTATCATTGCCGGTGAATGTTCTAATTTGAGAAATAAGTGTCCCATCAAGCGCAGGCAATTCTATCGTATATTGTGCCGCTTCGGCGGCTTTACGTGGAAAATCATAATTTTTACCAATAAGGTCAAGGTCATCGCCTGTAGCTGTTATAGCTAAATTTTGCAACGCACGTTCAACAGCGAATTTGTAAAGCTCTGTGTAATTCATCGCTTCCATTGCGGACAAAACGCGAATAAAAGCCTTATCATTCAACGGTGATGATTGATTAATACTACTCTCTATATTAGTTACATTTCTTTCTGTTATTTCTTGAGTTGTCGGTATTTGTGGCATTATATCCTCTCGTTAGCTGGATTTATTTTCTGATTAATCCAGTTTTGACCATTTTTAACTAATAACAACTGTTTTTCTTCTCGAAATGGCGGCTTTGCAAGTATTGCAACATTTTGTCTATATCCAGAAGGATTATTAATCTCAACATCAACTTCGCCGAGAATAGGCGCATCTAACGCATCAAGAGCTGCTTGCCGTAATTTGTTTTGTTGATTTATTGTTATCGATTTATTCGATGTTGCAATAAAATTACTTCCAATCCTTTGATTAGGATCAGTAAAAAGTATATTGCCAACCCACCCTTCCTCGGTAAATAATGGAATCAATATCTCGTTTTCGATTCCTTGGTCCATAACTGGCTGACCGCCAATCCATTTAATTTCTGCACCTTCTTCGGTCAATATAAGACGAGGATCTCCTTGAAATCTATCAAACATCAAGAAACCTCCACATCGGCACTACCAGCGTTTATTTTTCCGGTCACAGTTGTTGGGGGAGGTGACACCCCTGTCGCTATTGCAACGGCAGCCATCCAAGCAATAAATACCGGATCTGTAGAACCATCGATAAGCGTTGGATCGTCTTTCCGCGCAACCTGCTTGCCTCCGCCGTTTATTTTAACTTTTCCGTCCTTTAATAACCGGATTAAAGCTTTTCTCACGCCGGCATCAGAACTATATAGTTCACGTTCGCCACTTTCCAAATCTGCAGCAGGTTCAATTCCATCATTCATAGCAATAGCAAGTCTCCACGCTTCACCAAGCGTCAAAATCAATACCTGAGAATCATCCGGGGCCTTATAGTCATCACCAGGGGAAGACATCTGTTCGACAGATTGTATATCCTCCGGATCAGTTATTTGGATTTTTAAAATCCGTGTCTTCCGATCGCTATCACGGTTTTCTTTTATTTCTTGCCCTACAAGGGTTCCTATTTCTGCCATAACTTATTATATCACTTTTTCCATGGTTCGGCAATGGGTTCTGTTGTATAAGTTTGCGGTGGAATTAAACCTAACACCGCACGAGTGCCGTCTTTCTCGAAAATATATTCGACCTGTTTAATTAATAAATCAAAACCATCTGGAACGCCCAAAACCTCAGATTTGAGCGTTACGAGCGTATTTGGCGTCCATAAGTTTTCTTCTGTTGAATACCAACTATCGACAGGAATGGATAACTCAAAAGCCTTGGCAAGTTGTTTGTTTTTTTCCCAATCAGCAGCCTTTTGAATATTTCCTCCGGTAGTATCATCCGCCTGAAAAGTTTTAAATCGAGCGCGAGGAACAGAATCGTCTTTTGAGATTGCAAACTTATAACTTTCGGTTTTTCCTTTGTTTTTTCTTCCCGGAGCTCTTCCGATCGCTTTATACGCATTAAAACGCTTGCGACCGTCGAAGTTTGCTTTTAATTCTTCTGCGTTTGGTGTCGATTCGTTAAATTCTATAGTTGTAACCGGCCGTCCCCTTAAGTTCGCTTGTGTGAATAACAGATTTCCCTGGGGGGAAGACGTTACAAGTAGTGCTCTTTGTTTTGCATATTTTACCAAATGAGAAAAAATAGTGTCAGTTTTGTTTGCGGTCATACGTTTAAATGGTCCTCCGGAATCATTCAAAAAAACCGCACTTATTCCGAGTGGGGCGACCATCTCACTTGCTCTTTGTTCTAAAGTTCTTCCATTAACTTCGTAGGGTGTTCTAACGCTAGAATCAACGGCATCAATAGTGAAGCTATATCCGGTTAAGATTCTTTTTATTCCGTCTTTTGTTATTTCCGGATTAGATTGGTACAACGATCCATTAACGACTAATTGAGATCCCAAATAAACAGAAGCCTTGGCATATGAATATTGCACAACCAATTTATCTAATTCGGTATCTAATCCAGGAACCCACGCGATGGAGGTGCTCCAACCATCAGCACCGGTATCAAGAGCACGTGTAACGCGCATACTTTCTAACGGAATTTCTCTGTTTTCAAGCAATAAAGTTGCCGAATCTTTATCTTTCGGTCCCAAATTAATAGATGCGAGAGTTGTACGAAGTTTTTCCGGATTTTTAATGTTTTTGCCGATCGTCAATTTCCTTTCGGCTATATTTGGAGGATATATAACTTCACCTGGAAAAATTAAATTCGGGTCACCAGATTTTAAAACCTTTTGATTCGCTCGCCAAATACGCGGCCAAAAGTCAGGACGTCCATATGTTCGATTCGAAATATCATAAAGAGTATCGCCTTTAATGATAGTATAAGGTTTGCCAGGTTGTGGATTAGCCATAGGCGACGATCTCCCGGCCTTGTCGAATTAATCTTATTTCGTTTTTTTTCAATGAATTTGTTTGTATGAAAAAATCAAATATTTCGTCATTATCGCCTAACGATTGATATTCTTCTATACAGACGCGAATTGCCGCCTTATCCTCTTTTAATGTAAATCTACGCTCTGTAAGTAAACTGAACGCAGAACTTATTAAATACCTAATCGCATTGACAATAATTGTTGCAATATCTGGATAACTTTCTGATTGAGAAAAATATTGAACATCTACCGGCAAGTTTTTAAAATTTTCTTGCGTATCATCTAAATTTTCGGTAACTTCAATCAGAATCAGTGACAATAAATCTGCAAAATTAAAAGCCTCGGTCCTGGTGTTAATAAATAATCCTTGCGTGTCTAATTCTCCAGCAGAGACACTTGTGGTTGATATTTGAGCAAGTGCAACCAAAGCTGCGTTTAAAGCTCCTTCTTGGACTGTTACAACATTTTTCCCGGATTGATCTATTTCTGTCGGTGATAACCCGAAAATCTTTCTCATAAAATTAATATATGCATCAAATCGGCCCTTAGCATCAGTAATTACTAAAGCTGGCAACTGAATTAACGATTGCAATTGACCAATCAGCATTATCGGGTTTAGAACAGTTTCTTCGAGTGTGGCGTTTATTGATCTTTTGATTTGCAAAATATCTTTTTCGATGGTTGTTCCCAGATATATGGGACCTAAATCTTCATCAAAGGCAATAATAACTTGTTGCGTAGTTGATTCAACCGCCAATTTTTCTTTAAAAGTTAACTGACTAATTCCATCGACAATCTGTAATGGATCCGAGGATCCTCTTTGTATGTTTTCGGCAAATTGATCTGCAGCAGTAGCATTAGTTGTCGCAACAGAACTATCAATAATTGATGCTAATTGAGGTGCAGAAATAATAACAGAATCGTCTGCAGGTTCGATCCAATTGCTGTCAATTTGAGTTATGTTTCCGTTTCCGATCGGATCAATTATAATTGTAAAATCAGTTGGCTGCCATGTAACTTCGCCGAGAACAGGATGCAGAATAGTCCACTTTCCAACTTCTGGAATGGACTTTTTAAATCTTAACATTTCTAAATCGTGATTTTCACCCTCAAAAAAGAAGGTCAAAGGACTTCTAACGCCAATAACTCCTAAATCCTGCGTTATTGTTTTATTAATTTTAGGATATTCAAATATACCTATTTTTTTTGCAATAGATAAATTGTTTTTTTGCCATAACGCCTCAAAAACATTCCCGTCAGGTGAAATAAGGACGAGATTTCCGTTAATTCTATCGCGCCAGCTCATTATTTCCTAATAAATTAAGTTCGATAGGTTTTGCACCCTGAGTTTTTCCTGTCAACGTGGATCCGGAAGGCGCACCTGTAACATTCAATGCACCGGAAAAATCAATAAGCGATTTTTGGGAATCTAATTGTGATTGATTGGGCGCCGTTCGGCCTTTACCTGGCGTCTCTCTTTTCTCTTCGCTTCCAGGAAGTGCTTTAGGTTCAATTCCAAGAACTGTTTTCTGTCTAAATCTTCTTAACCCTTCAGCAAGTCCTTTTATTTTGTTTCCAACACCGGGAATTTTTGCAAGTAAAAACAATAATTGTTCAATCGGCCTTAATATCGCCGACCCAATAACTCGGCCAATCTGAATAATACCCGCAAGAAATCCTTTTTCCTGAAATGTTGTTATTAATAATCTCCAATTTCTTATGATTTCAGAAATTAAAACGCCCCAAAACATGAATGGTCCGATCAAAAGCATTAATAACTCGCGAAAATTATTAAATTGAACCCATCCTATTTTTAAAATTGCAGAAATTGCTTTCCAATTTTTGATAACCACAACGGTTACTCCCACCAAAACCGCAAGACCTGCAACAACCGCTCCAACAGGATTCGCCGTCATTGCCGCATTTAATGCCCATTGGGCTACTGTCGCGATTCCTTGCGTGCTGGCAACAGTTATTAATGTGGCAATCAAAGCAATAAACGATTTAATAACTGTACCAATAGCTATAGCCTTGAGTGCCAGGTTATAAGCGATAAACCCTCCGACAATTATAGGCAACAAAGGCGCAAATGGCGTTAAAATCTTCAATAAAACTGTCGAAAACTTTAAAGCTAATTCAAGCGCTTTAGCCATTCCAAGCAAAACGCCACCAAGCTTGCTAGCCTCTTTATTTGTATCCGGGAATATATTTCCGGCAAAATCCGCAAAAGCATTTGCAAAGCCTATCAGTGCCGGCTTTAATATTTTAAATGCTTTCTTCATGTCATTAATAAAAGCGGTAGGATCTATGTTTCTTAAAATATTAGAAAAATTTTTCAAGGCGGCAGATCCATCTTTTTGAAATGCACTAAAAAATTTAAACGCTAATTCGGTCAAACCAGATTTTATAATTTTAATTTGAGCACCTAGAGAAGTTCTCATAACTGTAGCAATTTTTTCCATTGCCTTTTCGTCTTTCATTGCCTGCATAATGTCTTTTACTTTCCCTAAATTTTCAACAACATTAAGTGATCCCGCAATAGCACGTAATCCAAAAATTCCTTTGAAAATTCCAGCTTGTTTTACTGACGAAATACCTTTAGCTTTTTTACCGATTAAAGTGAAGATATCGGTTATAGATTTCATGTCTCCTTTCTTATTAACAAAATCTTTTGTTGTTAATGATAGCTGCCCTAAAGCATCATTAACTTCTGATGTAGGCGCAGCTAACCTAGTAAGTATATTCTTAAAAGCCGTCCCTGCTTTAGTACCCTTTATCCCTGCCCCCCCAAGTGCCGCAGTGGAGGCAATTAATTCTTTTTGGCTAATACGTACTTTAGTCGCTATTGGGGCCACTTCTTTTAACGTCTCAAACATATCTTCCAGGGTGACGTTAGCACGGTTTGTTGCTATTGCAAGTTGATTGTTCATAGTTTTGAGTGCCGCTATTTTTTTGGCAGATGTTAAAGAAGCATTGCCAAATGATCCAAGTAAATCCGATGATATATCTGCAACTCGCGCAAATTCCAAACCGGAAACAGTAGCAAGATCGGCTTGATTCTTCAACACCCCCATCGCCTCGCCAGATTTAAACCCAGCACGCGCAAAGAAATCAAGACCTTTCGCCATTTCTGCAGCTGTGAATTGTGTAGTCGCCCCCACGGCACGAGCTTTTTTCCGTAGCTGCTCCATTGCGGCCGCAGCTTTCGCCGAACCAACAGGTAAATCCTTAAATCGAGCCGTGGCCGCGACAATTGAATCATCAAATTCAATAAAATCGGTCGCAGCGGTGCGAACACCCATAGAAATTAAAGAAAGGCCTCTTTGAATTAATCCAGCAGTTAGAATGCCTTTAACAACAGATCCAAAATTGCCGCCAGCTCTACTTGCAGCCCGGAAAGCTCGTGTAGATTTTCCACCGAACTTATCCATAGCCTTCCCAAAGCCCAAGATTTTCCTTGTTAGTTTGTCTTTTCCAGTAAATGTTGTTCCAACTGCAAAATTGGGCATTATTTTTTTCCTGTTTTTTTTTCTATTTCATTTGCCTGTTTATCTTCGGCTTTTTTCATTTCTAGATGCCAACTATTCCAGTAAGTTAGGCGATAAAACTTCATTTTTTCCAAATCTAAAGGTTGGACTCCTCTCCCGAAAAGGTTTCCCATCATTTGATCAATTTTCGAGATTACACTAATAAAAAAATCAGCCCCAAGCTTTCAGCCGTAGACATATCGACACCACGTATTTTATGGAAAAATGTTTCTGGTAGACTCGACATGGCCGCACATAAAGCATATATTTTCTTATAGTTATGGTTGATTTTACAGTTTTTTTCCATTTCAACCTTTGCAGCTCCACACAATTCTTTATATTTGATTGTGTCAGCTTCGCCAAGAGGTTTTTTTAATTTTTGCGAGACTTCCAAGCCTTCCTCGGTTTCTCTAATTGTTACACGTCCTTTTCTTATTGCTTTTTCGACTTGCGCAATTGCCTGTTCAAGACTTTCTTTAGTTTCTTCTTTTGTTTCCTCTTCCGGATTAATCTCGTAATAATCCAAAAGGATGTTTAATTGATTTTTTGCTACTTCAAACGAAATAGGATCAACTTTCCCTTCTTTGTTAAATAAACTCACTCTTTTGCCCTCCGAATTTATATGTTATATTGTTATGGTGCTACAAATTCCACCCAATCTCCGATCGGAATCATTATGATAGTTGCTTTATTGCTTTCACTTTCATGGCCTTCAAAATTGATATGGCCGTCAGCACGATAAATAGAACCATCAGCGTAAGTAACCGACATAGGAAAAGCAGTAGTTAAAGAAGAATACCCCTTAAGAACCGTAACTTCTGCCGGATTAGCAGCCAAATCAACACCTTCACGAGTTGGTACTTTTTTCGTGATTTTTATCATATTTCTTGTGGAAGTTGGAATTCCTTCTTTTTCTTTGTTGTCATTGGCGGTAATATTAGCATCCGCCATCGCATCAAACGAAGTACCATTTAATTTTACGTTTCTTATTGTGCCTGCTACGTCTCCCATAGTTGAGCTCCTTTTTTTTAATTAAAAATATTATACAGAAATCGCAGTGTCAACTTCTGTCACAGTGTCCAAGATAACACCTTCACCGGACAATTGAGTCCGTAAAATACTATCAAAACCATTCCCCGCACCTCTGATAACTACTGAATCAGACTGTTTTAGCTTTTCAATAGTGAAGGCTGCCGAAAAGATCCAGGCTTTCGATTCAAAAAGAGTTGCAAGGGAAACTAAGTCATCTTTAACCGTTTCGATGTCTTTGGCTTCAAGACGACTATTTACGTCTGTAACTTTGCTAACATCTGCGACAATCGAGAAATCTTTCCAAGTATCGCGAGAAAAATTTGCCTTGACTGCATTCATGATGTTTTGCAATATAGATATATTTCTCATTGATCTGTAAGCATTGCTGTTAACAGCCACACTGGCAGGACGATAAAAAGTCACTATAACCTGCAGCTTAACAACACCATTAACAACATCTGTCGGACTTATTCCTGATTTGGCTGCCAAATCGCGGCCCAATGTATAAGCGTTTGTCCATCGATCGGCCAAAGCACCAGGATCAATACTGCCCATTGATTCGCCATTATAACCGGCTTGTGCCAAAATGTTATTTTTCTTCGCCATAATACCCACAGCGAAAGCCGCAATTTCTGACGGATGAGATGCGGATCCCGGAACAGCGATAATTCCGTTAGCTCGGTCTTCAAGCCTAACATCACTTATTGCAATCAATGCCGTTAAACCGGCAGTTTCTGCCACTATATCGCCAGTTAACGCCGTAAAAGGTCTTGCAACTATTTTTTTGTAAAGTCCGACAAAATCATTCCCTTCACCAACATATGCAGATATCGCGTCAAAAGTCCCCGAATCTTGCAAATAAGAATGGACCATGCGAGTGAAAAATTTTTCGTTCGCCGCATCATCTGTCCCGAGCGCATCCAAGGCCGTTTGTATATCTGGCGTTCCCAGACCGCCACTCATTGCAACAATTGTTGCAGAAGTTATTCCGGTTGGCAACGCGTCGTCTTCTTTAATATTCAGCTTGATAGTTGTTTCGTTTCCAAAAGTTGATTGATCTTTAGCTGTAATCGTTACGACAGCAAGAGCTGCAACAGCAGTTACAGGTAATTCTTTAATTGCATTTATTGCCGCAGCCGTTTTGGTCGCCAAAGCTTCATCGTCATCACCAGAAGCGATAACAACATCAACAGAAAGACCAGCAATATAGAGCTTAATCGTACCGGCAGAAGCACTTGTTGCCACGTATGTAATTGTTCCGGTAGCCGAAGCGGGAGTCCCAGCCTCATCTTGCGGAATCATCCACACTTCAACATCACCATCGCTTCCTTCAAACACACGTTCTGCCATTCTATGCAGAGGAAAACCAAAGCCGGTTAAATCACCAACTTGCTCCGGAGAAAAAACCTGCATTAATGTATCAGCAACAATTGCCGTTTTCAATGGATCAAAAGTACCAACAATTATTATTTTCTGCGCAAGAACATTTGCAGAAACCTGAAAACTTGTATTTCTAATCCCAGCACCCACTGCGGGAGCAATACTATTTGCATTTATAGACATTTAAGTCCTCCTCTTAATTTACTTGTGTTACACCTTGTTTTGCGTTATCGTCGCCAACTAACTCCATTGTTGTATCGTTTGTTGTTCCATCTGTACCGACAAGACCACCAACTTGTTCTGCCGCCTTGGCGGTCAACAACATTGTTGCCGTTAAGACTACCAATTCGCCCTTGGGCGTGGGGTCGCCTTTTTGTATTTGATCAATCCATTTTTGACTAAAATTTTTCGAAGGGAATGCAAGATCAAGATTCTCTCCATTCATTAATATCTGGTAAACTATTTCAATTAATTCATCCATTGAATCATCAACTCGATCGGAAGCCAATGAAATCGCAGCCAAGGCTGCAATTTTTTCACTTGCCGTCGCAGTATCACTATTCAATATAGCCAAATCAACCTTTGCTGCTTCTGAAATACTCAATTCTATTCTATAAGTTATATGATGTTGTGTTGGACCACTCTGGCGACCAACTCCAAGGGGAAAATTACCGACAGAATAATAAACCTGAACATATCTATTTTCATTTTTAATCGCTTTTGCGTCTTTAGTTTGTTTTTGAGCACCTATGGTTGTATAACGTCCGACGGCATTATTGTTTAATATTTGTATAATTGCTTTTTTACCAGATCTAAAATTCATCATGATTGTTCTACCGCCTGTAAATATAGGGTAATAAACCCTATTGATCTGTCTATATTTGGGCCTCTATCGGGTGTAAACACATAATCTTCAAATTCAGAAACATCAATATCAGGATCCGGACGAGGTGGTATTTTAACTAACCAATTTTCACCCTCAGCTGGAATCCTATCCAGACTAGACAGGCGAAGAACAACATTCGGTGTTTGCACCACAATATCTTCGCCTGTGTCTGGAACTGTTTCCACGGTAATGTAATTGACTTGGCCGACAAGTGTTTCTGTTGTCCCTTTTTTCTTGTCTTGTTTGACCGAATCTGGTCCTATTAATATGACAGGGAGCCCCCACACACCTTCAAGCGTTTTACTTAAATTGGCCTCAACACGTTTCCGCAGATTAGTTGGCATATTTTATTTCTTGTTTCCTCCGATGTTTGCATTTCCACCAGGAATATTATCCGGCGTTGTTGCCGGTTTTTTTTCTGGTTTAATCGCTGGTCTGTTTTGAAGCGCAATTTTTTCTGATTCTTTTTTGTTTTGCAATTTAACTCGCGCTGCAGATCGTTTTTTTGCATCTTCCTTTGCTTTTTGATTGTTTCTTTCACTGATTTTTAATTTTTCCTTTGCGTTATCAATGATTTTTGAATCAGGAGCTAAGTGACTCGGAACTTTATTCGCATATTTACCACGACCTGAATATACAGTAACATTGCTCGGTAAGACTACTTGTGACATAACAAATCCCCTTTTAATTATTTTTTATCGGCCAACTCCGCCGAAAAATCCTTTTTTTGGTTTTGCGCCGCCCTCGGAATCAGCCGCTATTTCATCAATCAACTTTTTAAGCTCTTCAACGCGAAGAGCAAGAACTGCGTTTTCTTTTTCAAGCTCCTTGACCTTTTTTTCGGACTTATTCTCTGAAATTTTTGCTTCGGCTTTATCTTTTGCAAGTATCACATCTTTAAGCTGATCTTGAAGCTCGTTTATTTTTTTTCTTAATGATTCATTTTCAGAATTTACTTTAGCCGAAGCTAAAGTCGGAACCTCACCAATTGCACCATTTTTCTTCAAATATGCAACTGTTTCTTTTGGCAAATCTTTCGGGATTGGTTCGCCATAATTAAGAAATTCACCGTTTTTTAATTTTAAAACACCTTCGCCAATAAAACATGCCATAAATACCTTCCTTTTAGAGGTATACACCGTATACCTCTAATTGTTTTTTATTTTAAATTATGTTACCAAACCGTCGAGGACAACAACGCCATCCGTAACAGTAGTTGCGAAAATTGGAGCCGATTGCGTACGAATTGAAAGTTTCTTTTTGTCTGCTGTTCTGTACGCATCGGTATAAAACATTTCAGGACGAATAACGTCGCCTGCAGCCCTAACTTTAGGCGGCATCGGTGAAGCAGCAAGATTTAAACCAAAAAGGCTCTGATACTCTGCAATTTCTGCAGGGGTAAACGGCAATCTTTCGCGAGGACCAAAATATCTGTCCATTCTAGCCATTGCAACCGAAGTTATAACCGCTTTGGTCTCCGGCATATATTTAACCGGATTGCCAGAAGAATTTGTATAAACATCTACATACGTAAACATCCACAATTCGTAGCCTTTGGGCGTTCTCAATCGTCCACGAGGGACCCAACCACCGGCAATCTGCTTGGCGAATTTTGCGGGAACAGGATTCTTGTCAGATATTTCAATCAATTCAAAACGTCTATTGTCGGCTTTTTCTTTCACATCAGGATCTGCGAGAAAAGCATCCATCGCATTTCCACCGATACCCATAAAATCCGGCATCACTTTGCCTTGAGTACGAGCACGATCACAAGCCGTGTCAATATCTGCCATAATTGTTGCGCTAGTTTGATTCCATCCAATTGTTACAGTTATAGTATTTCCAGCGCTTCGCTGAAAATTATACTGTAAATTAGTATCAGAGGTGCCAATAATAGCATCTTGTTTCCCGGTCATTAAGGACTGAACAGCGAGAACTTCAAACATGCGAATTGTGCGCCGCATGTTTTCTGTGTGTTTATCTCGTGCCAATATTCTCAATCTTGATTGCTGAGTTGCTTGTTGGTAAGGATTCTCTCCGGCAACTCTATCAATTAATTGTTCAGCAGATAAGTCGCCCTCTTCCTCAGAAAGGGGAAACTTTCTCGAAAAAGACGTATAATTTTGATCTGAAACGTTCTTTTGCAAACTTCCTAGTGAACGAGACACAGTGCCTCTCGGGATCAAAGCGGCGATTTTTTCATTGCCTCGAATAATGTCGATATCGACAATGTTCTTATCCGGAGAAAAAAACGTCTTTCCTCCATTTGCTGGATTTCCAAAAAAACTCAAAAACCCTGTTGACACAGAAATCAAATCCCTTTCATCATACATTTCCGCCATGAATCGGGAAAAGGGATCCGCTGCATTTGGTGTTAAGAAATTCATATTTTTACCATCCTTTTTTTTATTTTATGCGTTTTCTGGCGAACTTATCGCAACAGTTTCTTCAACAAAAATTCCACGATTCGCAAGATGATCCTTAACTGTCCTTAAATCGGTTGTTCCAACCGTTATAACCGTATCAAGAGTCGTCGCCCCTTCATCCAATATAAGTTGCGCCTCGTCAATAATTCCATCTCCGATCAAAATTGTCGGCGCAATAACATCTCCAGCGACTAAGTCGGCGGCAGCAATTTCTGGACCCAAATAAATACCTTGCGGTATTGCGCCCCCATCAACTGCTGTTTCATCAGTAAATGGTACCCATTTCTGAGAAGCGGCGACTTTGGCCATTACCGTAAACGGCGCCAAAACAGCCGTTCTGCCAGCATCCTGCAATATTGTTTCATTATTCCGAATTAAAGAATCCCCCGACAGAATAAACGGTTTGTTTATATTATTAGTTCTTGATTGTACGCTCATCTAATTCCTCCGATTTTATTTTTTCGTCTTTATTTCTCGATACCGAGAACTTTTTTGTCGTGCTTTAAGGTTTCTTGAAATTCAGCTTCATCACCTTTGGCGAGATTTTGATTCTGACCAGGAGTCTCGACCTGTTTGCCAGTTTCGTCTTTTGCATCTTTAGATGCATTATTTTCCAGATTAACATCCAGAACTGCAGCAGCGCCTTCAACAGCATCAATAGATGATTCGCCTTTCAGTGCCTTTAATACCAGATTTTGGAAGCTTTTTGACTTGTAATTTTCGTTTCCCAAATATTTAGAACATTTTTCAATGTGCTCTTTTGATTCTTTTTTACCTTCTGCTTTCCCTTCTGCAAATTTATCGGATAATTCTTTTTGTATTTCTACAGCAGCACCGGGGTTTTTTTCTAACAATTCTTTAAGTGGCATAATTTTGCCCTCCAGTTTATTTTTTTCTCCCGATTGTTTTTTTGGGGAGCTATCTTCTATCGCAGCAACAGCTCCATGAGCCAGTTGGTTTTGCGAAAAAAAATCTTCGTCTTTGTCGTTTGTTGATTCTGGAATACTATCAACATTAAATTTAACAACTCTATCAATCATACCAACACTAATCGCATCCTCTTTTTTTTCGTCTGGATCTTGCGCGATCAACAGACCACCTTCACCAAAATTTTTAATAACTTCATGCGGTGATTTTTTTCGACCCTCAGCGACGCGTTTGATAAATACACGCTCAATTGCGTCAACACGGTCCTGCAAGACATCTCTTCCTTCTTTTTTGGCTACATTTGGAGCTTTTTTAGGCGCATTTTTTGAAACGATTTTAACAATCTTGACGCCATATTCTTCATAAGCTTTCGAATAATCAACTACAGTTATAATTACACCGATACTTCCGGTTTCAGAAACGGCAGAAGTTGCGTTTATTTCGCGGGCTATAGATGAAATCCAATATGCCGCAGAAGCCATCAAACCATGATTTTCGGCGATAACTTTCTTTTTTTTGCTTAAGGATTGGAGTGCTTGATAAACTTCGTCAACGCCTGTAACCTCGCCGCCAGGAGAATCGACAGCAAGTTTAACTATGTCAATTTCTTCCATTTCGCTAACAATTTTTATTGATTCTAAAATCTGATTATACCCAGTTCCAGCATAACCAAAATATCTATCTAACCACGAGGGCCCACTCCGGGTCAGTACCCCTTCTATTTTGATTGTAGCGGTTGAGCCGTCAAGGCTCAAGATCTCAGGTAATGGCTTTGCTCCGAACGCTTGCTCGGCCGCGGCGACTTGGTCAGCTGTTGCGTTTTCCGTCCGGGACTGATAGTCGATTATAAACGACTTTTCAGCGGCCCAGATTTTTTTATGCATCTATTAATATTAATTTATAATAAAAAAATCTCCTTGTCAAGTTTTTTTAGTTTTTTTAAAATTAAAATTCTGCAAAATTAAACCTAACTTCAATGTCAATCGGCACCCCATTTGTATTGTTTAATTCCAGCAAATACTTAACAGTATTATTTAAGATAATAGGATAATCTTCTCTATTTTCTCCGCCTCCGGTTATAAATGCCTGAGATGAGCTTCCAGTTATATATTCAAACTTCATTGTCCCTTTGTTTGATCCTGTCGGGTCAATTTTGCACGTCATTTGATTTACGTTTGAACTTAATCCGTTTCTGTTGTTAACGATTGCGTCAGTCCCGCCGGAATAATCACCACCGATCCAAATCTTCGCGTCAGATTCCCCTCCCCTCGCCAAAAACGAAAGAGGATATGCAACAACCTTGCCTTCAAATGTTGGCAAATCGGGCACCAAGACGGTTGGATCACAATTTATATATCTACTACTTGATGCACCAATAGTAAATATTTGTTGAACAGTAAAGAGCTTTCCTCGTAATATTAATTCTGTTGTATCTGGAATACAAACGAGTTTTTTCTTATCAAAAGATAAAGTACTTGCAATTGCGTTTCCGTTTCCGATGAACATAAGACACTCCTTTAATTAAAGTGTAATGCTGTTAATGCTAATCCAGGTGCTCCAATTGTTTCTAACGGGTGGCCAATTTCCATAAAATGTTTGTCTGTAGAAAATGGCGGAGTTGGCGACGCTTCCGCAACAGCAAGTCCCGCAGCTACACCGTCAGCAGTTTGTGGTGATCGCGCAAAAGTACCACGAGAAACAACTGTGCCGTATAACACGGCAACTTTTCCTGAAATAACAGCCCACATCAAATTCCCATCAGATATTCCTGCATCCAATATAATACCAAGCGGGTCAGGAACATCAATACGCATCAATGATACTGAATTATCTATAGTCATTCCGGCTTCAACAATTTTTCCCTTAACGGAAGTTTCACCTGTTTTATTGATCACCAAAACAGCTAATCCTCCGTTAATCGTAAATTTCATGTTGGCTGTTAATGTATTCCAGCCAGGGATTCCGTTTCCGATAAACATATTAGCCTCACAAATCAGCGCGAATCTTGCCATCAACTCCGCGTGCCCATAAATAAACATCAATTGCCGCAACAGCCGAAATAGGTGCGGATATCTCACCATTAACAAATATAGGGACGCCTTCGGTCTCAAGTGTGGGTACCGGGTTTCCGGCCATTCTATACGTCATTAAATATGATGCTGTTTTTATAATTCTCCATAACTGGCCTGTTGTAACATTTGTTGCGACAGGCACCCAACTACCTTTAACTACCGGAATTAAAACTGGATCTGCCATAATAAACTCCTTATTGCCCTATAGGGCTAATTTTTGTCAAACTATTATAATTAACTGTTCCTAGTCCAGAATCAATCTGAACATATTCAGTTTTTGAATTCGGGAAATCAAAACGGTAAAATGTATCAGCATCCATGCCTTCCGTATCGACAAGGTCTTGTTCCCAGTGACCGGCCGTATCTGGCGTAATATATATCCTTTCTCCGCAGATTTGATAATCCGTATCATATGACACAGTACCACGACACAAAATCGCAGAAATTACATCTGTACACGGAGTTCCGTCCGGTTTGAACTGGTCACCAATAACGGTCGTGGGCGTAGGTGCCATCAATCCTTCCTCATTTCAAGCTCATCGGCAACGGCTTCCGCTATTTCTTGAGCTGACGCGTTTTTGTTTTTTGTTTTATTTTTAGGATTCTTTTCTTCTTTTTCTTCCTCATTATTATTGTTTGCTCCGGACCCGCTCTGCCATGGTGCAAGGGGTAATTCCTGAAATTCTCGCGTTAATTTTGATCTGTTTGCCTTTCCATTGGAACCGTTCAAATTTCTGGCAACGCGATCAAGTGTTTGTGCTCCCATATCGACATATTCTTTGTCGGCCTTTGCAGTCCGCATAGGATCAATATTCGGCATCGGAGAGCCAAGCCAACGAGTTGATAACCAGGCTTTCCTCAATACTGGGTCCTGCCATCCGGGAGCCAATATACGAGCAGCAGCGATTTCTTCCGCAAGCCACATTTCGTAAACAGGATTAAGCAAATCGGCTTCTATTTCTGCCCTCCAAATTTGAGCCACACGCCAAAATAAGATCAATGACGCCCGGGAAGCAGAATAATTCTGATTGAATTTCATCAACATTACTTCGATCGGCATTGACAAAGACGCCGATAAAAAAGAACAAAACGAATTAACAAAACTATCATAACTCTCAGAAGGTGCTGTTGCCTTGAATGGTGCCAGATCTTCACCTTCCGCTAAATTAAAGACTGCGGTGCTGCCGGGAGTGTCGATTGTTGCTTCCGGCATTCTATAGCAAGAAACCGGATTAACATTTGCGGCTTCTTGGCTTGGTGCGGGAGTAGAACCAAATTGTTCAACCACAGGCGAAGCTCCGGCCTCGGTCAAAACCCCTTCAAATGGATTTGATGACGGATTATCTTTGCTTGGCTTTACATACATCGTGATCGCCGATTGATTTATTGCTTTTTTTACCTGGGAAATAGAAAAATCAGTTATATTTTCGAATTCCTGCAGCGCGTGTGCTAATCTGCTATAGCCACGCCCTTGCCCGACGTAATCCGGCATAAACCCGTGTAGCATAAATATTCGTTTAGATTTTGAACCAATTCTCGGTATAGTTTCAAATCGATATGGATCTTGATTGTCTCCGTATTGTTGCATCCAGACTTTATATGATGTTTCGCGACCTCGACCGTCTCTATTAATTCCGTCTCTTTGGCTATATTGCGTATAAGTAGAGGTGAATGCATATCCCCGGATTTGATTTGCGTCAATACCAGAAAATTGTAACGGATTAATAAGCCTTTGATTAGCTGAATAATAAAGGCGAGTGAACATATCATTGTCGCGTTGTTGTCCCTGGGAATATAATCTTTGATATTGATAAAATGTCATTAATTCAGGTCGATGCTGTTCTTTTGCTTTGCACCAAAGATCAAAACGTGCGTCAACCTCTTCACGCCACTCTTCAAGTTCTTTTGGTCCTTTTTTTAATATTTTTGAATCCGGAGTTGATTCTAATTTTAAACCAATATCGACAACAGTATCAGCATATCTATCAACGAGCGCTTTGGCTTGGGGAGTGTCTTGATATGCATCCCTCGCGTTTTGGCGCAGTGTGAAATGATCAAATACGCGAGTATTACCGGATGCGGAAAGTCCATAAGAATATTTTGCGCCTCCTGATCTGCCCCCATATCCCCCGTAGCCACCATATCCTGGTGCATAGGCGGTTTTTTTTTCTGTTTTAAATTTTGATGAGAAAAGAGAAACAAATTCTTTTATTTTTTTGGTTATTTTCATAAAAAATTAACACCGGCGATTCGGAGGATATCCAAAACCAGTATATTTTTTTCTCCTTAGATTCAAATTAATAAGACTTGTCCCGTTTAATTTGCCATATGCCCACTCAATGCGAGAATCGCACCATTCAACGGCTTTTTGCATTTCTTCAAAACTTTTATATTTTGTAACTTGGCGAGCTTCACCACTATCAAAAGTATAACTCTCTATCTCAAGGCTTCCGCTTAATAAAGCAGCTTCGATCGCAGTTTTTATTTCTTCATACTTGTTAATGCTGTCAATTAATCTTTGTTTTCTGGACGCTGATAAACAACTCATTATAACTCCTGAAAAGTTGACCTTTAAATTATTATAATTATAATATTTTCTATAGTCAACAAAAAAGGAAAAAAAATGCCGGAAAAAAACAATGAATTAACTACTCAGACTGTAACCGATATGAAAACAACACTTAATGAAATATTAACCCTCCTAAAGGGTCCCCTTGACGATCCAAAGAAAAGCGGATTGGTTGGTACCGTTAACGATAACGTATCCCGGATTGACGATCTGGAAAAAAAACCGGAGCGAAGACGAAAAGATATAAAATGGTATATTTTAATAATTACTGTAATTTTGAGTTTTTTTAAAAACTATATTTTTGAACTCATTAAATGGATAGGAGAAAAAATATAATGATAGTAATCTTAGATAATGGTCACGGCGAAGACACTGCCGGCAAGCGCTCGCCCGTTTTTGATGGCGAGCAATTGTTCGAGTATGAATTTAATCGAGATATTGTTCGAAGAATAACCAATTTCATCGATTTCTTTAATATGGGGTGCCCATCATCAGGTATTGATTATCATCTTTTAGTCCCAGAAATAAAAGATATCTACTGGAAAGATCGCATAAGGCGCGCCAACCAATTTTGTCGAAAAAATAAAGATTCGTGGGTGCTTTCCATCCATGCAAACGCTGGAGGGGGCACAGGATGGGAGGGATGGACTTCACGCGGTCAAACACGTTCTGATAAGTATTGCGAAATTTTCTACAATAATGCGGAAAAATCCTTCGAGGGGTGGCCCATTCGAAAAGATATAACCGACGGCGATAAAGACAAAGAAGCTGGTTTTTTTATGTTAAAACATACAACTTGCCCTTCCGTTTTGACCGAAAGTTTCTTTATGGATACAAAAAAAGATTTTGATTATATAACATCAGAAGATGGTCGCGACAATATAGCGCAATTGCACGTTGAAGCAATCTTGGAGATTTACAAAAAATATTATAATGGATAATAAAAAAGGCTTTTTTGAGGACAAAAATGGCCGGTCCATGGGCCGATTAATATCGTTTCTGCTCGCTATCGACGGAATCATACTCGGAGGCGCTATTATTTTTCTCAACAGGCCGAAATTTATAAATTTGGTTCTTGGTATTATTGCAATGTCCGTATGTGGCAAAGCAGGCGTTGTTATCGCATCAAAAATTTTTGGATTTTTCAATGGTAAAAAAAAATGACAAAGATTCCTGAAATAATTGAAAAAATAATAAAATATGGGATTGCCATTGCGGTATTGGTACTGTTGTTCAAAGTTTATAGCACCGGCAAGAAATATTTAAATTTTCGACAAAAAACCGAAACTGGACAGACCAAAGCCGAAATACTCAAAGAATTTTCGGAAAAACGCAAAGAACTGGATAAAATGACGCCCAAACAGTGGCAAAAATACTTAAACGACACGATCAGGAGAAATCGATGAAAAAATTATTTTTTATAATAGCATTATTTTTTGTTTTTATTTCGGTATCGGCTTTTGCCGACGAAAAAAATCTAAACGATGAAAATTTAACTGTTTTTTTGGACAAAGGTTTTAATTTTTTAGTGCCCGAGAAGGGTTTTTTTATCCCGCTCCAGTATATGTCCATTATCACCAGATTGCCCGCAAATTTTATTGATATGACTCTCGATAATCATATCAACAAATTGCAAAAACAGCTAAATCAAACCCGATTTTGGTCAGATTTCTGGTTTATTACGTCCTGCGTGTCCGGCGCCATCGTTCTCGGCGCTGCTATATATATAGTATTAGACTGGGCAATTAATCATCGTGCGATGATTTTGCCTCTCTCCTGTCGATTTTAAACATTTGTATAGTGCTTTTTCTGCGTTTTTGCAAGATTTTTGTAAAAAAATTGCATTTTTTTTGCTTTTTTTTTGTAAAAAGCTTGACAAAAGTTTGTAAATGGAGTATATATACATTATAAGACAAATTAAATCACCACAAGGAGAGCAAAAATGGAAAATTTAAAAATTAACGAAATTAAAAAAAACAATTACAAATTAACAAAAGAACAAGTTAAGTTTTTTGCTGAAAATTGGCTGTCAGGACTTACTGGAAAATCATATTTAATAAAACATGTAGGAAAGAAAAATATTAATAAAATTGAAAAAATTTTAAATATAGAAATGACAATTCCTGAAACATTAGGAAATATGGGTAAAATTTCTAAAAAAACAATAGAAGTGATATATCAATTAGGATTATAAATATGATATTATTTGATTTTTTGTTAAAAAATGGCAGATTATGGGAAAAATATAACCATAAAAGAATTTATCTTCCCCATAGTTTTATAAATATGATGGCAGGATATGAGATTGAAACTTATAATTCAGGAAATATCTCTCAAGCGAAATATAAAGGTGAAAAAATATCAAATAAAAAAGCGAAAAATAATTGTGCAGGCTCTATAGAAGATTTTTATTATGATGCGAAAGAGGATAAATTTTATCATAAATTTAATGGCTCTCAAAGTTATGTTTTTGAAGATGCTATAAAAAATATCCGGTTTAAATATGAAAATTAAAATAAATAAAAATGTTTATGATGCATCTATAGAACGAATTAATTTCGTTTTTGATGAATTTGAGAAGATTTATTTATCTTTTTCCGGAGGTAAAGATTCGTCTGTCATGATGCATCTTGTTTGCGAAATAGCACGAGAAAGAAGAAAAAAAATAACGATTCTGTTTATTGATATGGAAGCGCAATATAAACTAACAATTCAGCACATTATTGAAATGACAAAACACTATTCAGATATTTGCGAATTTCATCATATATGTTTACCAATAATATTACGTAATGCTGTTTCTGTTTATAATCCACGGTGGATTTGTTGGGATAAAAAAAAACGATCAGCATGGGTTAGAGATTTACCTGTGGAATCAATTAATGATTGTAAATATTTTGGCTTTTTTAATCAAGGGATGGAGTTTGAAGAATTTGTAATTGAATATGCTAAATGGATTTCTAATGAAAAAAAAACTGCATGTTTTGTAGGAATTAGATCGGATGAAAGTTTAAATCGATATAGAGCAATCAAAAATGATAAAAAAGAAATGTATAAACAAAAAAAATATACAACACGTATAAAAAATAGTTTCGTATATAATATTTATCCTATATACGATTGGAGAACAAAAGATATTTGGATATATAATGGTAAATTTAAAAAATCATATAATAAATTATATGATTTAATGCAGCAGGCAGGTCTTAGCATTCATCAACAGAGAATTTGCCAACCTTACGGCGATGATCAAAGAAAAGGCCTATGGTTGTTTCAAATAATAGAACCTGATACATGGTGCAAGGTTGTGGCTAGAGTTTCGGGGGCTAATAGCGGAAAAGAATTTGTAAAAATAAATGGGTCAGTTAGCGGACAAATAAAAATAACAAAACCTGATGATAAAAAATGGAAAGATTTTGCAAATATATTATTATCAAGTATGCCTAAAAAATCAAAAGAACATTATGAAAATAAAATTTTCACTTTTCTTAAATGGTATGACCAGAGAGGTTTTCCTGGGGATATACCAGACGAAAATAAAACAGGAATAGAAGATAAAAAAAGTCCTTCGTGGAAAAGAATTTGTAAAATGTTGTTGCGTAATGATTACTGGGGAAAAACATTATCTTTTTCACAAACTAAAACTGGTTATTTTTATCAGAAATATATGGAGAGAAAAAAAATAGAAAAACAAAAAACGATTTCTAATAAAAAAATATGGGGAGAAAAATGGTTTTAGAATGGACGAAAAAACATCCGGTATCAAATGTCATATGGATTGATTCAAATTTAATTTTTGCTAATGATTATAATCCTAATAAAGTGGCTCCTCCTGAAATGAAACTACTTGAAAGATCAATAGAAGCCGATGGATTCACACAGCCTATAGTTGTTTGGAAAGTTGAATATGGTTATGAAGTAATAGATGGTTTTCATAGGCATATCGTTGGAAAAAAAATGAATCTGTCACATTTGCCTGTAGTAGTTGTTAACAAAGAATCAACAGAAAGAAATGATCGTATTGCCTCCACAATTAGGCATAATCGTGCGAGAGGAAAACATCAAATATCTGCCATGTCTGATATAGTTGTTGAGTTATCAAAAAAAAATTGGAATGACAAAAAAATAGCGAAAGAACTTGGCATGGATCAAGACGAAGTTTTGAGGCTTAAACAAATTACGGGTTTAGCGGAATTATTTAAGAATGAAGAATTTTCGGAGGCTTGGGAATAAATAATTTCGAAACCGGGTCTTCCCGGTCTGTCAGGATTTGTCGCCCGGCACTGATGAGATAGACTAATATAAAACACAAGGAGAGCAAAATGGCTAAAAAAAAGACAAAGAAAAAATCAGTAAAATCAACAAAGAAAAAATCAACAAGAAAGTACATTATTTTTGATAACATTGTCCCTGTTGTTTTTGGAATGGGAATGGAACACGATCAAATTAAAGCTGGAAAGCGAAAACCTACCAGTGCGGGATATTGTGAATTGATCGAAGGAAAATTCCATCCTTACGGCAGAAGCAATTCTCTGGATTTAGATATGGGAGAATACGACGAACATATTTTAAATATATAATGACAAAATAACAGGGCAACTCACGGACTCATATTATATATCCACAATATGAGTTGCCTTGTGGTGAGGCGCCCCCGGGGAAACCCGGGGGCAATTAAAAAAGGAGAGTTTATGCGAGCAACATTAAATATTGATGAAAAATTATGGTTAGATTGGCGCCAATGGTGCCAGATTAACAAAAAAAATATTCACGGCGAGACCGAGGCGTTAATTAGAACTTTTTTAATAAAGGACGAAAAACAAAATAATGAAAACAATTAAAAATTTTGGCGAAAAAATAACCGCAGACGATGTTGTGGGACGATCCGTGCAGAACAAAAACGATTTAATTTATTTAATAAAGAAATTTTTCTTAAATAACAATGGATCTGTACCTCGGGCCTGTGAACTCGACAAACTATCGAAATATGCTCTTCAAAAAATTTGGCAAAAAAATAAGCCGGAAAAATTTATGGCGGAGGATTCAAATGCAAGAAAGCCTGCAAAAAAACGATGACACCGGCGAATCAACCAAAATATCTAAAATCACAGATCCAGCCTATCTCCTTCAAAAATGGGAATTAAGCCTCGAATTAGTGGTACAAAATCGATACCATTACGCCGACACTTTGATCGCCTATCAGAAAGAACTCGCAAAACAGATTGATATTTCTTATGAAAAATCCATTGACCAAATAAAAGGACTCCCGGAAATTTTACACCTAAAAAAAAAACTTCTCGGCTTCGAGACGGCCATAAGGGCCGGAGAGCTGAAAATTAAATTATTGGAGGCAAAGTATGAATCAATCAAAACAAGGTAATCAAATTGTTACAAAACCCAAGGCTTACAAAGAGATGATCCCATCGGAAAAATTAAATTTTAAAAGAGAAATGAATCCATTGCTGGAAATAATGAATAATTTATCTGGAATTATGCAAGTTCACACTTTAGCAAACTGGAAGCAATTCAGAGACTTCCATAAACGAGGCTATATGCTTTTTGATTGGGCTGATTGGGCGGATGAAGAACTTGAAAATTATGACCGGAAGACTCTTTTAATTGGGAAAAAAGAAGGCGTTAGTTGTTATATGGTGAGTTTTGATGCGGGGGAATATAAATAAAACCATATGACTTTAAAAGATTTAGAAAAAAATGCTAATAGTAACAACATTCCTCTGGTTTTTGATGCTATCAATCAAGAAAAAAATAAAAATAATCCTATTTCATCAGAATATAATACTATAGATTTGTATGTATTTCGACGAAACGAAAAACAATTAAAAGAGTGGATCCGGCACAACATACCAGTCAGTGTAAAGGTTAACTTATATGTTGTGATGGATCCAATAAACTGTGAATCAGGAAATGATGAAATGGTAAAATTGATTGAATATAAAAACATGAAAGAAGCATATATACCGGATGAAAAATACTAACATATCAGAATCTGAAATAAAGAAAATGCAGCTTGATAAGTTATTGTATGGGGATGACTTTTGTATAAAAATAAACGGCAAATGGAAGAGATTAGACCCAAATAAATTGCGCTCTAAAAAACATGTATTTAAAATGTATAATGATGAAATGCCTCAAGACGAATTGATTTCATTAGCACAAAAAAGAACTAAAACAAACATTTATAAATCAAAAACAATGGGGCCAACTCTCAGAACAGATTACGGAACTGGAAAAATCTTTCAGCCAGGTACAAGGCCGCCTGTTTGCGGAGGTTACCCTTTAATTTGTAACAAGCAAACAGGCCATTCTAATAGATATTGCATGAAAAAAAAATATTGTAAATTTAAAACTTAAGGAGATCCCACAAAATGAATGAATATTTAATAGACAAAGTTTTTGATACAGTAATTGCCTTAACCGAAATGAAATTAAAAGTTTGCGAGAACTTAGATATAGTAAATTTCGCATCAGAATTGGCGGATAAGTTAATAAATATAGCTTTGCCGCAACCGGTGGTCGAGACCATCACCGGAACATGCAAAATAAAATTAAACCATGAACTCGCGGATGAAATTACAGAAAATCTTGGATTAGGTCAAGTCTTCATCAAAGATGAAGTAAAAAAATCTATTTTTCATGTTTTAAAAAAATATACAGTTACGGAGGCTTTTTGAAGGTAAAAATAAGCTTTAATGGAAAATTACAAGTTTTCCGAAAAACCGATTATAAAACCCAGGTTTGTGTGAAACAACAAGATACGAAATTAACATTATGCGGAGATCTTTGTCCTTTGTTTGAAGAACCAAAGCCATTATATGTTTCTTCTGTTGGGGATGACGATATTGGCACAGGCATAAAAACTTGTTTCGGAGTGTTAGAAATAGAAGACGGATTTATTGACGAACGACCTACGGAGCCTTTATCGCCCGACGCTGAGTCTTTACCTTCAATATCTGAATAATAGTCCTTTTGGAAATCCTGGCAATATCGTCATCCCGTGCACCATTCTTTTTGGCTTTGACGCGAGCCATCATCACCTGATTATCAATCCAAACATCCGCCGCGCATTGACAATATACACGACAGTCAAGCGCTTCATTTCGGCGCCCCCCATCATGGAATGATCCGTCCCGGTGTTTTTCTTCCGCAGTAAGCATTTTGAAATATTTCTCGCCGTAATCAACCGGAAAATCACAAAATCCCGGCTTTTGCGGCTCAACCGGCTGGCGCGCAATTTTTAAATTATTATATATCAAGGTTTTATAATAGTTTGTTGCTATTTCATAAATCATCTGATCTTCGCCAACTTTCGCATACCGGTACCGCCGGAAATTCGACGTTGTCACTTCATCGCCTTTTTCTTTTTTCCTGGTTTTTAAATTCCCGAAACCCTTACTTGGAAATGTCGCCCCGATACGCGCGCAGAATCTATATACAATATCAGTAAAGTTTCCATCACCAGAATCGATAAAAACAATTGAAACTGGAAACTCGTAACCATCCGCCCGCTTAAATCTCAGCTTTGTCTTGTGGATAAAATCATATAGCTTTTCCCAAGCCCCGGAATATTCATTATCAATTGACCCTTCAATCCGCTCATATGTAATCCCCCAGCTCCGATAACCTCCACCCATTCCCATAACTTCGAATTCGATTCTTGCAGGGTTTTGTTTGTCTTTTTCGGATCCTTGCTGCACATCGACCCCCATCGTCAAATATAAAACTCCATCCGGCACTGTTTTAATTTTGTACCCTCCGCGTAATTCTATAACTTTTTGAAGATCCGGCCTGGCACCGGTCTCCTTATACGGCAAGCCTCTATATAAGTTCGTAAACGACCGCATTCCATCCGGTTCTTCCTGGGCTTTTTCATACGCTTCCCAGAATTCTCGCCAGCTCAACATTCCTATCGGTGACAATAGCGATGGAGAATGATAAGACCTGATTCGAGGGTTTCTTATTTCTGCTGTTGGTCGCCATTCGCCTGATCTGAGCAATTCTGTTTTTTGGTGATTAAATATTGCATCGTGACAGAAATCACATAAATAATAGGCATCAATAAGTATTCCGGCTTTTTTTTCTGGTCTTAATCGTTCAAAAAATAAAAATTGATATTTCCCACACATTGGGCATTTTATAAAAAATTTTCTTTGGTCGCCTAATTCATATGCCGGAAAAACCACACTCTCGTCAAATGTCGTAGGCGTTGAAAAATCAAAAACCTTCCTCCGGTCTCCCCAAGCGTTGGTTCTTACGTATGAGACGTCCAGCCAGGATCCTTCGCCGGTTTTAAGCAGTTTCGGCGCACCGTCGATTTCGTCCCGGATAAGTATTCGTTTGTCTGTTGATCTTAGACTCGCCGCGGATTGTGCCGATGCCATATCCAGCCTGCAGCCAAAATATTCCTTTGAGTAGATTTTGTCGCCTGTTCGCCGGCTGCCTTTATTCGTATATTGTGCATAAATAAATTTCCGGATCTCATATGAATCGATCGCTGGTTCCAGTCGTCGAGTTGCCCACCTTTCAAGCAGCGCATCCGTTGCCGAAACAAACAACTGGTCTGCGGGTGAATAGCTCATATAGTAGCAAAGTATGCATTCCGCCGCCATCGTCCATCCGAGTTGCGCCCCTTTAATTATAATCGTTCTTTGTATTGGTGACGTTGGGCTCATGTTGTTAAGTGGCTCATTTAGGTATGGCGTATATGAGAAATCCAGTGGTCCTGGTCTTGGTGTTCCCGGTGGTAGGATTCTCTTAAATTCTGCGTGTTCAACGATTGATTTCGTCGGCAATACTGTCGGCAGAAATCTCGCTTTGTCCCGGATATATTCATTCATATCCTCGATTTGTTCCGTTGTGATATTTAGTTTAATTTTTCCAGGCATGTGGCTCGCCGTTTAATTTGACATCGTATGGTCGTCCGTTCTCCTGGCACCAGTTAACGTATCTATTAACGATTACGTCTACGTATTGTGGAGCCAGTTCCATTCCGTAGCATATTCTGTCTGTTTTTTCGCAGGCTATTAGTGTTGCACCGGAGCCGAGGAATAGATCAAGGATTTTAGATCGCCTTTCTGTTGTTTTGTCAATTGCCTCTTCAGATAAAAAAACAGGCTTTTGTGTGGGATGTTCGTAATTAATCGCTCCATCTTTTCTGATTGTCCATACGCTTCCGATTCTTTTTCCTTTTAATTCTGCGCCTCTATTAAAAACAAGCGCAATTTCATAATCTGTAGAAAATGTCTTTTTAAGATCTCCGATTCCTCTACCACCTTTAAACCATATAATCATATTAGACGGAAAACCTAATATTTTTGTTTTTTCAATCCATTGATTAACCACCTTCCATGTTGTCCAGATAAAAACCCATCCACCAGAAAACTTTTCTAATATTGGCATAAATTCTAACTTTTTATCATCGTTTTTTATTTTTTCAAACTTTTCCGATTTGGTGCGCATATTACTCTGATAATCCACTCCATACGGCGGATCTGTAAAAACCATGTCGGCCTTGACGCCATTCATTAACTTTTCAACATCTTTTTCTTTTGTACTATCACCACATAAAACCCGGTGCGGTCCAAGTTCCCACAGATCACCAAGTTTTGTTACTGGTTTCTCGAGCGTCGCACTCGAGTATTCGTCATCACCACTAGTTTCCGGTTCCTCTTCTTTTTTTAGATCGTCCCAGATAAGTTCCGGAACATCTACCGTCGCTGATGCAATTTCAACCGATAACCCGATTTCCTTTATATAGTCCGGCACAACCTCAATATCGACCCAGCTGCTCCGGCTTTCCTTAATAAATAATAATTTTTTAGCTTCGTCTTTGCTTTCCGCCAGGCATCGTGTCGCAGGCAATTCCGGGATTATTATTCCATGTGCGTTCAAAACAGAGAAAGCCTTTTTCCGGTGGTGCGCGTCAAAGCAGTATGGGATCCCTTTATCGTCAACCCATACCTGCAGATTATTAACAATTCCAAATCTGGCCATGGATTCCGCAAGCATTAATATTTTATTTTCGTCTGTTCGTTTAAGCGATCTCCCATCCGCCGTGATTTGGAGATCCTGGAGTTTATTCCAATTGACCAGAATTTCTCCGGTGCACATTATTTTTAATTGTTTAAGTTTTAACTCTTCAATTGTATTTTCGAGGCTCATTTTATATCCTCCAGCGTAACCCGTTTAAATTCTTCCAGGCCACGGAACACTTCTTTATTAATTGTCTTTTCAATTTTTAAAACTATTTCCTGATCCGTCACTCCGCAGAGCCCCGCCAGTATTGGCGCCAGTCGAGTTCCGAGCGGGTGGAAATGATTTAATAAAATCGAAGCCATGTTGCCAAAGTTTTTATCTACCTTTTCCCGCAGGATTAAAATTTTCATTTGCTCTGCGATCTTAATATGCGTCAGCGCAGTTTGTGCTTTGATCCTGTCCGTATCTGCCTGGTGTTTACTGACGTTCGAATCTGGGATTATATACTGGCGTTCTCTCTCCTGGGGCGGTGGCGCTTTAGTATTTATAGTTTTTTTTTTAGTTTTTTGTGTGCCCGAGGTCCTCCGTTGTTCGGAGTCTGCTTTTTGGTATTCGCGGGTCAGTTCGTCTTCAAGGTTTATTTTTGCTTTTCGTCCTTCGCCAACAACTCGTAGCCGCCCATTCTTAATTGCTTTATTTATTGATGAAGGCGCAACGCCAACAGTACGCGCGAATTCAGACTTAGAGACCAGCACCATAATTTATATATACCATAATCGTTGATGATATTCAATGTTTTAGCCTGTTTTAGCCGGCTAAAAAAATCTGGCACGTCCGAAAAGCCGAGGGTTGCGACAGATAG
>Ga0114925_10000087_pt1 | contig 32124 bp, 51 predicted proteins | sample SumtaG_2_FD_87287 | JGI IMG/M metagenome (GOLD analysis project Ga0114925, IMG submission 87287) | Deep subsurface microbial communities from Indian Ocean to uncover new lineages of life (NeLLi) - Sumatra_00607 metaG | ecosystem: Environmental > Aquatic > Marine > Oceanic > Sediment | place... | reverse complement strand
GTATGGGCTTATAAAGAGAGGCAATTTATAACCAAACGCTCCACTTGACCAGTTGGCCTGAACCGATCCTAGTACAGAGCTAGACTTAGAGGGCAGGCCAACTGGCAAGTGAGCTTTACGTTAGATTGAATTAATTATGAAAAAAATACCTATAACATGGTTGCCATATAAACCCTCGGGCGCTCAATTTTTATGTCATAGCACAGAAAGATATGCGATTGGTCTCAAAAATAATTTTGGTAAATATCCTATTGTTTTAAATAAAAATAATCTTAGTGCTCTCCGTAATATGACGGCTTTATATAATTGGGACATATATGAAAAGTTAATAAATTTAATTGAAAGGCATGGAACAATATTAATATTGAAAGAGAATAAAGAAAATCTAACAAATAAATCAAGCTGACCAAAAGGATGAGGCATCTTTTGGCAGCTTATTGTGCCGTTATAAATAATGAAAGGTATATCAATAGAAGCTATAAATATAATTCAAAAATTAATATCTAAAGGTTTTGATTATACATCTAGTCGTGATGGACATACTTATTGTTTCTATTGTGATGGACACTGCACTTATAAACCTATGCATGAAAGAGATTGCATTTATATTATTGCAAAGGAATTTATAACCCAATATTCGACTAGACCGACATCCTAAGGGATCAATCCCTGTGGAGCGACTCAGTCAGCTAGTCAAATCTTTGTTATATTGATGAAAATATTTAAACGAACTTTTATATTCCCAATATTAATACATAAAACTGAGTCAATGCCCGAAAAAAAACCAAATATTAGCATTCGATGGGATAAATCTGGAACGGCTGGAACTATGAAAACTACATCGTATACATTAGAAATAATCGTAAAGAAGAAAAAAACGCAATGGACTTTTTGTTGGAGGCCGGACGTCACTAAATATTATTGGGGAAAAAAATATAACAAAACAATAGACTAGATAAAAAATAAAAAGCATTTTTTACTAGTCATTTTGTCGTTATATTGAAAAAATAGAAAGATATAATATGAAAGCATGGATTTCTCCTACAGCAAAAAAAATATTATTAAATCCTTATTCTCGCGAACAGCTAGAAAAATTTATAGGATCGAGAAAGAAAGAAGGAAAAATAATTCTTAATAAGACAGAATATAAAATAACACGGAGCACGGAGCGGCTAAAAGAGCAATATAACAAATCATTGAACTTGACCGAGGGAAAAGCACCCTCGGCAAGTTAATTCAGCGTTATAAATAATATTATGTTTAAAGTAATTAAAAAAAATACTGACGGGGAAATATTAGAAATAATTTTAAATTCTGAAAAAGAATTGTTAAAACATTTAGACGGCATGTTTACTTGGACAGATCATAAATTAATTGCCGTAATTCATTTATAACCAATCCTTGGACTAGACCGACATCACTGGGGATTAAGATATCGGAGCGACTCAGTCGGCTAGTCAATTCTATGTTAGATTGAATTAATTAGAGGACGCATTACGTCTGCCCATGGGCAGTATGTTAATGTATTGCTTGATAAAGAAGAAAAACCAAGGCGTTATCATCATGGGACGCTAAGATACCTATAACCAAGCAATCCACTTGATCGCTAGGCTTGAGAAACAGCCTATCGTTAAGTGATTTTCACGTTAGGTGCCTTGACGGGGGTACTGAAAGTAGTTGTAAATACTATATTCTTTTTCCGGTAAAAAAATATAGCAGACAACTAAACTCAGACACCAGATTCAATAATGACGATTATTGTGATCTGTGAGGAGGCTTTTTGTGCCCCACGTGAAGACACCTAACAAGTCAGTGTAGCCGACAAAGGCTACACAACAGCCTTTGCGGCTAACTTCTGCGTTATGTGGGAAATTAAATCTATTAGAGATGATAGTTACAGCACAGAATGTATTATCCGTCCTATATATGCAATTGAAATAAAAACCAAGAAAAGGCGATATCGCATAGGATGGATGGCAAACTGTGGAACATTAACAGGTAATCCTTGGTATGGTAAAATAGGTCATTTAAAATATGACCATTTAAACGGTTATTTTAAAATACGGATATTGTGGCTTGCTTTCGCATGGTTAGCCACATAACAAACCATTCGACTAGACCGAATCCAAGGATATTGGTTAATTCAACGGGATGTGTCGGCTAGTCAATTTATCGTTAGACACACTGGACATGAAAACATTTTATAATATTGTTATTGGGATAGGATTTATTTCCGACATATGGTTATTTAATTTATTTTGGCTTATGGTAGATATGCCGCTTAAATTCAAAATTATTTCTACGCTTGCATGGCTTCTTAGTCATTTGGGATGTTATGCTTGGCGGGATAAAAAACACGATGGTTTAATGTCTAACAATTAAATGAAGCTGACCAAAATAAAAAGCATTTTGGCAGCTTATTAATCGGCTAGGGAGAAAAAAATATGCTTGAGCTCGGAACAGTTTTAATGTATGGGGTGGATTCTGACGAGGGGTTTACAAAAGAGGAAATAGAAGAAATCGTAACTGTTAGACTAGCATCGAAAGAAGTTCAATTGTATAAATTAACAGGGGGCGAAGTCTTCCAAAGAGAAGATGTCTTAATGAAGCAAGCAACGCACGCTTTGCATGTCGAAAAACTCTCTAACAAATCAACGGACGCAGTAAAAACCTAACGATAAAGCTGCTTAGGCTTTTACTGGTCGTTTCTGCGTTATATTAAGTTAGGATTGTTTGATATGGAGTATTTAAAATTACTTGAGCATAGTTATAAAGTTTGTTGTGACGATGAGGAAGAAATAACCCGTTTAGAATTTCTTGCTTTACATGTTTTTAATTTTACCACCTATGATGGTTGTATAGATGAATTATTTGCAAAGAAGGCTTTAGAAGTTTGCTCTGCAATAAACAATAGAGAAACATTTAAATATCATAACGATAACGAAAATTATGTATGGTATTTACTTCTGTGTAATATGCCATTTTTTATAGATAAATTGGAATGGGGGACATCTATAAGGGGTGCGTGGTGGGATCATAAAGAATTTAAAATTTCATCTTGTGGTTTTTGGGAAAAAGATGAGCAAATAGATGAGTTAAGGTTTAATACCACGCAATGGTATTCATTTATTAAAGCAATGGAAGGTTTTATTGCAATTGATAAAGAATATAACCCACCAATGCACTTGCCAGCAACCCTGCCGATAAAGCTGGCAGTGTCGCTGGCAAGTGATTTCTACGTTATATAGAAAATAAAAAAAGGAGTATTAAAAATGAATACCTTAAACAAGATTAAAGCAAAGCCTCCAGTTCCGGAAGAGGAAAATATTCTTGGTTTAACCGATCAAGAACAAAAAGTCCTTGATAAATTAATGGAGAGTTATCAAATTTTTTTAGACATTCCTACTGAACATCCGGAAGAAAAACGTGAATTTGGCTATGCCGTTCATTTAATTCAAGGTTTACTTACAACAAGAATAGCAAGAAGATGTTATCCTAGCGGATGGCCGACATATCTTGTGAAATAAAAGAATATTAAATCAAGCTGACCAAAAGGAGATGGCATTTTGGCAACTTATTAATCGGTTATATAGAGGAAAACCAAAGGATGACTTTACGCCAAAAACAATCAGTTTTTGCTCACAAATTACCACTTCTCATATTATATGCATATGAATTAGGATATGAGATTACCTTTGAAGACTTTACCTCAAAAACGGGGCATAAGAGGGGATCATTCCATAAGAAAAAATTAGCAGCGGATCTCAACCTTTTCCGCAGCGGACACTATTTGCGAAGTACTAAAGCGCACAAACCTTTAGGCCTCTTTTGGGAGTCGATCGGTGGCACATGGGGCGGACGATGGAAGGACGGGAATCATTATAGTTGGGGAGAGAGGTCCGGTACCGGATGATTTTAAACACAGAGGCAGAGGGCGAAAGAGCAACAGGAAATATGCATACGCATCTGGGGCAAGGGCATATTCATGCTTGCGCATGTAGGATCGTGTATGGTGATGGTGAATGTGAATGTCGCCTTAAAGAAAGACAACAGGCGGATATGCCATGTCCGCCCCGAGGAACATTACAAGCAACTCAAAAAGAATATAAAATATTAGAAAATACCCTTACGGATATCTTAAATAATTTAGAGGCAATAGCACATCCAAAAGTAGAATACAGAGAAGAGACTTCTCAAATGGCTAATGAAGCCATACAAGAAATGCAGAAAAGAGCTTTTGTGATATTAGAAATAATAAAGACTAATGTTTTAGCCAACAAAAACCGCATTAAAATATAAATTAAATCAATTAAGCCAACCTCGTTTTTGTCTTCCTATATTTTCCGATATATAATAATACATAATGATATATGAATACAAATTCATAATCATAACAATAAGTTTATCACCTAAAATAATGATTTTAATCAAACTATGGGCATCGGGCTAAAGGGAGAATTCCCTTTTTTTTATAACAACAGAGAGATTCAACCGGAGGACAGAGAGATTCAACCGGAGGACAAAGAGATTCAACCGGAGGCTGAAGCTCGCAATAAAGGATTTGGTCCTAGCCAACCTTTATCTGCTACGGATCATTGGTTGTTGGGAACTATTACCGATGCCTTGTCAGGTGAAAAAGTATCCGATGAGCAATCACTCCAAGTGTCAACCGTGTTTGCTTGCATTAAGGTCTTAAGCGAGACTATTTCCACGCTGCCGCTAAAATGGTATAAAAAAGTAAGCGATGATAAAAGAGAAGAATATAGTGATTATTTTTTAGCTAAATTATTTCGAAAACCAAACAAATTACAAAAAAAAATTGGTTTTATCGAAAATATTGTCGCTATGCTTTCCCTTAGAGGAAATTATTACGGCGGTAAGAATTATACCCAAGCCGGCAAGCTCGCTGAAATAATTTCTCTTAAAACGAAGCAAATGACACCGGAGGTTAAGGATAATGAGATTATTTATAAATATATAAATGATAAGGGTGTATCAAAAGATTATAGCGCTGATAAAATTTGGCATGTTAAAAGCTTATCACTGGACGGGGTGGTTGGCTTAAGCCCGATTGAATACGCTAGAAAATCAATAAGATTGTCACAACATGCTGAAAATCATGGTATTAATTATTATAAGAATGGCGCAAGAACCTCGGGATACGTAAAAGTCCCGGGCAAGCTCAAAGAAGGCATGAAGGAGAAAATGATCAAGGAATTGACCTATGGTATGACCGGGGATAATAAATTCAAGGTTATGGTCTTTGATCTGGGCGCTGAGTGGAAAGAAACCGGAATTTCGCAAGAAGACAGCCAATACCTTGAGACCCGAAGATTCTCCGTTGAGGAGATTTGTCGTTTTTATAGGATGCCTGCCGTTATGATCGGACATCCTGACAAGACGATGACTCATTCATCCTCAGAGCAATTCATGCTGTCATTTGTTAAATTCACCCTTGCGCCTTGGCTAAAACGGATTGAAGAGGCAATTAATGTCGATCTATCTCCGGAAGAAGATTATGATAAAATATATGCTGAATTCTCAATTAACGGCTTATTAAGAGGCGATACGGAAAGCAGAAATAAATCATATGCACTCGGCAGACAATGGGGTTGGTTGTCTGTTAATGATATTAGAAAAAAAGAGAATGACAATCCTATAGAAAATGGAGATAGATATCTTGAACCTGTTAATATGATTGAGGCTGGGGAAGACCCTCCGGATGTAGATGATAATAAAAACACAAGTCCTAAAGCGGACAATGAGGATGACGATGACCCAAAGCCAAAAAAGAAAAAGAAGAAGTAGTGACGAAAGTAATTTTGAGGGTAATACTGAAAGAAGATTCTTTAATTTTAAAGAATTTAGGACTGAGAAAGATGAGAAGGGCATTAAAAATATAGTCGGCCATGCCGCTGTTTTTAATATTATAACAGATATAGGCGGTTGGTTTAGAGAGCAAGTTTCACCCGGAGCTTTTACAAAAACGATTAAAGAGGATGATATAAGAGCGCTCTTTAATCACGAACCAAACTATATCCTTGGCCGAAACAAGTCTAAAACCTTAGAACTTCAAGAGGATGAAGTCGGACTGGCAATAAAAATCTTCCCAGCCGACACCTCATATACACGGGATTTGGTTATTTCAATAGAACGTGGGGATATTTCGCAAATGTCCTTTTCTTTTAATGCTATTGTTACGGAATGGATAGTTGAAAAAGATAAAACTGATTTACGTATTTTAAAGGAAGTTAAGTTATTGGACGTATCTCCGGTTACTTTCGCAGCTTATGAGGATGCGGACGTAGCTTTAAGATCGCATACTCAATGGAGGGAATCAATCTCTCGTCCTCCGGAATTTATAAGAAATACACTTCTAGGAAAGGAGATTGACTTACTGGAAATTGGTTAATAAGAATTTTCATAAAGGATTATCAAATGTTAATCTTAATTAAAGGAGGGAATTGATGGATAAAATTCAAAAGTTACAAAAGATGCGTAAAGATTCTATAGGCTCAATGAGAGCTTTGGTTTCCAAGGCAGATGAGGAGAAAAGAAATTTAACGGATGAGGAAGGAAAAACATATGAAGAGCTAAAGGCCAGCGTATCTCACTTAGATAATGAAATTACGCGTGAAAAGGAATTACATGCGCTGGAAACATCTTTGGAGGTCGTGAATAGTGAATTTACAGTTAGTCAAACTCCACCCCCGCCCGACAATAACCAAAGGGCTTTACCGGATAATGGTTTTAAGAATTTAGGGGAATTTTTCTTTACTATCGCAACAAACCGCAGTGATCCCCGGTTAATGAAAATTGACGAGAAAAGGGCATCTCAACAGGTTGGTACAGGGCAGCTAGGCGGGTTTGTGCTGCCTGAACAATTTGATAGAAACGTAAAACAAGTTCAGCCCCAGGAAGCTCTAATCCGTCCAAGAGCCACAGTTATAGCTGCCGGTGATCCTCCGGATGCAAAACTAACTATTCCAACCCTTGATCAGGGCGCCAATAGGAATATGTACGGAGGTGTCGTTGTTTATCACAAAGGTGAACAGGCGAATTTAACCGAAACTAATATATTTTTTAAGCAGGTTACGTTCGAGCCTAACAAGATGACAGGATACTTAGTGGTCACGAATGAATTGCTAAGAAATTGGGACGCCTGTACTTCATTTGTTGAAAAACAAATGAGGTTAGCCAAGATAGGGTCCGAAGATTATGATTTTTTAAGAGGTGATGGCGCTGCAAAGGCGGCCGGAGTATTTAACGCCTCTTGTGCAATTGCATACAACCGGGCCACGGCTGCACAAATTGCATATGCAGATATAGTTGGGATGTATGCTAGAGCTAAGTTTGGAGGGGGTCTGGTTTGGCTTGCAAGTCAAACTACCATTCCACAGCTTGTGAATATTAGAGATACGGCAAACAACAATATGTGGCACGTGTCAGCGACTCAAGGCGTTCCCCCTACTCTAATGGGGTTTGACGTGCTTTGGGCTGAACGGTGTCCGGGGTTAGGGACAAAAGGAGATCTGTTACTAGCGGACCTGTCTTATTATCTTATTAAAGACGGATCGGGACCGTTTGTCGATCTGTCAAAGGAAGTCTTCTTCACGTCCGATCAAACCTGTTTTAGAATTATATGGAATGTGGATGGCCACCCATGGTTGGAAGAGCCAATCCCACTAGAGGGTTCCACATCTAATACAATAAGCCCGATAGTAATATTAGAATAATTAAGCATAAGTTCATGAATTAAGCATAAGTTCATGAATTAATTAACGCTTAAAAAAATAAAGGAGGGTTCGATTATGAGAGGGAAAGGGGCTGTATTGGAGGATATTAGGGTAGATGCTGCGATACAAACTAATGCAACGTCTAGTTCTTTATACTCAGGGAGTTATAGCATAAAAGGAGTTCATAGAGTATCTGTTCATTGCGTTGTTGGTGCAATTCCGGCAACCGGCGGGCAAATTGATTTTAGTATTGTGGGAGGGAACGCTACTGAGGGGGTTTCTTCCTATGTAGCAATAACTAATGCCACACTAGCGATTGGTACTTCCAGTACAGCCGGTGTGATAAGTAAATGCCTAAAAGGTAGAATCTCTGTTTTGGGCTCTGCAATGACCACGGCTGTCAGAACAATTAAGGTGGATGGTATTACTTTTCATGGCGCCAGTAATGCCACTTATGCTACGTCCTTGACTGCTACGGCTTTTGGATTCATCGGGGCCGGGGCTGCCTCTGCTGTGGCAAAAAGTTTAACCACTGCAATTCAGGCTCATGCCACGAATATTAATGCTACATTTAGTAATACGGGCGCTACTGTAGCGTATGTAGATGTTGAATACAAGCCGGAAGTCCTAAAAAGCAGTGGTTTAAATATTACCGTAACAGCCCAGACGACGGTAGGTAACGATACCGGGTCATTTATGGCGAACGCGCAGTTAAGTCAAGGCATAATTTCTTTTGACGCCGCCGATCTAATCAGCACAAATACGTCATACACAAATTTTGGTGTATTGTGCCATTGCACACTCTCAAGCGCAATCCCTGTGTCAGTTAATATTTTTAGAGATGTAGCGTATCTCGGATCTTTTCAGGGATTTCATAAAAAAGACATAAGTACCTCTGGGGCAATCTAAATAAGTTGGGGGGGGATATGGTCCCTGCTGTGGGTTTCCATAACCCCCGGCGGGGGCCACCCCCCACAATTACTATAAGGAGAAATTATGGAAACTCATACTACCTTTAAATTCAGCTTAGATGAACGCGTAAAGACACTCTTTGAAGAATTAGGAGTAATAAGTATGCTGGGTTTTGATGAGAGCGGGAATGTATATTATGTTAAAACTAAAGACAAGGAAGGCTGGTATAAAGAAAAACATTTAAGCCTTATATAACATTAACAAAGATTTATTAATTAAACATAATAATTAATTTAAGAAAGGGAAAAAGGGTTATGGAAAGAAAGCACGATAAAGTTGTGATTGTCGGCTGTTCGGACAGTAAGAGCGAAACGCCGTGGGATGACAAAGACTGTGAATTCTGGGGAGTTAATAATCTATTTTTAACTCTACCGGACAAACCTTGGAGCCGGTGGTTTGAGATCCACCCCTTTGAGTGTAAAAACAATCTTTATTCCAGAAGGTGGAAATATGATTTTAGGGGCCAGAAAGTAAATGATTACATAGCAGGCCTAGGGAAATTAAAATGTCCTGTTTATATGCAGCAAAAATGGGACATTGTCCCAACATCAACAGAATATCCCATCAAAGATATAACCGAAGACTTCGGAAGATATTTCACCAATACCATTAGCTATGAAATTGCCCTAGCTATTTATATGCAATTCAAGGAGATTGGTATTTATGGTGTGGATATGGCTGTAGACTCCGAATATCATCACCAAAGACCCTCGTGTGAATTTTTTCTCGGCATAGCACTAGGAAAAGGAATTAACATAAATATTCCTGACGAAGCCGATCTCGTTAAGACCAGATTTTTATATGGTTATGAAGAAAAACAAGAAGATGCATGGATGAAAAAAGTAAAGAATCAAGCAATGTCTATGCAACAAAGAATGGTAAAATCACAACAAGTTGTAATGAACGAACAAAGGAAAGTGGATCAGTACACGGGGGCGATTTCGGCGTGCAATGAGCAAATTAAAATATGGAAGAGTTTATGATTAAAGTACAAATCGTTACACCTTGTATAAATCAAGATGACAAAAAAAGGCTTAGAACGGGCCAGATTGTTAATCTCTCCGAGATGGAGGCCTCCAGACATCTTGCCGAAGGAAATGCGAAGATTCCCTTGCGTAAAGTTAATAGACCTATTGAGACTCAGATGACAACTCCGCTCGAAAATCGAGGTATTGTAAATGCCCAGACAAAAAGGGATAAAAATAGAGAGTGACACTTTTTTGCACTTATCAACAAATGATCAAATTGCGGCAATATTCAATAATCTGCTTTGTGTTGATGAACGCATTGACCATCTTGAAAAAAAGATCAACAAAAAATTGAGGATTAGCGCTTTTCTTACCTTTATTGGCGCTTTTATGGGCGGATTTTGCGCCTATTTTTCAGGCGGTAAGCTTATCCCTCGGTTTATAAAATAAGGAACGTCATGTTTCAAGGAAGATCATTATCGGTTACATCGAGAGGAACTACTGAGGCTATCTCGGTTGATGAGGTCAAGTCCCATCTTAAAATCCAAACCACGGCTGAAGATGCATTACTGAATATATATATTAAAGCAGTCAGCCGTCAGGCAGAAAATTATTTAAAAAGATCAATAATACCAACGAATTATAGACTATCTTTAGATTCGTTCCCTTCTGAGATAGTCCTTCCACGGTCCCCTCCGCTCTCCACTGTATCCACGGATATCACCGTCTCTTTTATACCCACATCCGGAGGGGTATCATGTGTTGTTGATTCATCAAATTATGAAATAGATCGTAATATCGTCCCTTGTAGAATATATTTAGGATATTCTACAAGCTGGCCGTCAAATGTGAGAACATATAAAAATGTTGTAACTGTAGACTATGTATCAGGGTGGCAAACCTCCGTAACGCCTGAAGAAATCAAGTTATGGTTAATGGAGAAAGTCGGTATTTACCATAAATATCGTATCCCTATTAACGAAGGCGACAGACTGCAAAATTTACGCAGAGATTTTATTGATGGTTTGGTGGATGATTATATAATCTACGATCTATAAGCGTTCCATAAAAACAAGGATAAAAAAATGAATGCCGGTGAGCTCGATAATTTAATCAATGTTCTTTCCCCGAAAAGTACAGCGAGAAGCACAGACGGCGGGAAAATATTTACCTATACCACAACAATTGAAAATCTTTGGGCAAAGGTTGAACCGGTTGAAGGTAAAGAAATATTCCTACAGAACCAGAGATATTACGATGTGGATATGAAGTTCACAGCACGCTATACCTCTGTGATCAATACAAAACAAGTGATTGCATGCGATGGTAATATATTTGAAATCCAGGGGCTTATAGATGTCGATTACGCGCACACCGATTTGTTAATTTTAGGTAGAAATTTGGAATAATAAATTATTATGATTCAAAGCTTTCCGGGCTATAGAATTACTATTAAAGTTGAAGGGTTAAAGGCTTTAAGCGACCGGCTAAAAAAAATTAGCGCTATCGCTCAAACAGATGGGGCGATTGCTATGACAAAAAAGGGGGCGCTGGTTTTTGCGAAAGCTGCGAGAAAAACCGTACCGGTCAAAAGGGGTATCTTGCTAAAAAGTATTGCGATTCGGAGATTTCGTAAAGTTCCTAAAACTAGGTTTGTTTATCTAGTCGGCAATACGGTAGGTAAACGAGCCAAGTATGACGGCTGGTATGGACGGCTGGTGGAGTTCGGCACAGCTCCGCACGAAATCAAAGTAAAACGAAAGAAGATTTTAAGAACAAAAGAAGGTATTTTCCTTGGAGTTAAAGTGCAACATCCCGGAGCCAGGGCAAAGCCATGGTTGAAATTGGCCTTTGATAAAACTTGGCGTCAAGCATTAAGAGAAATGCAAAAAAAGTATAAAAACTTTGTTGAGTTAAAGGAACGGCCTAGTGTCCATTGAAGAAAAACTATTTAAGGTCTTGACAACTAGCACGGTTATTAATACAAAGGTCAGCACTGCGAATATTAATCCGGATCATCGCAACCAGGATGACAGCCTGCCCGCAATTGATTACCAGCGAACCGGCGGACATAGGGTAGTTCACTTGGGAGGATATGCGGGTTTAGAGAACGGCCATTATAATGTCAATATCTATACCTCGGATATTGACAGCCGAAGGGTAATAGGCGAGGCTGTAATAGAGGCAATGAGTAGCTCTGTTGAATTCTCTGCACAGACGTTTAGTTCACCGATTGATGACTTTGATGATGAATTAAACCAATTCATAAGAACCTTAGAGTTCTCGATCTGGAATCGGGAGTAAGGAGGAAATATGGCTATTGAAGCTCAGGGAACTAGATTTTTTTGGTCTACGAGCACCGCTGTCTCGTCAGCCCAAGAGATAGGAGAGGTAAAGGATTTTTCAGGGCCGGGCGGCGGGGCTGCTGTAATTGATGTAACTCATTTACAGTCAACCGCTAAAGAAAAATTGATAGGTCTCCGGGACGAGGGGCAATTAACCATGTCGGTCAATTTTAACGCCACGGATGTCGGGCAAATAGCATTAAAAAGCGATAGGGCTACACGCACCAAAAGAAAAGCTCTGATAAAGTTTAATGATGCGGCAACTAATTGTGCCGTATTCGATGCCTATTGTCTCTTGTACCAGGTAACGGGAGCTGTTGACGATAGTATAGCCGCCAGTATTACTTTAGAGATTGATGGCGCTGTGACACACACAACGGCCTAGATATAAAAAAGGATGGTACGTCTGTTTATTGTCAAAAGCGGGAGTGGATATTTTATAAAATTTATAAGGGATCAGCCTTATTGTGTTAGCGATCCTCTTTTAGCAACTAGACTTGACCTAGGGAAAGCAAATAAAACTATACGGAAGCTAAATAATCTCGGCTTTGGCACAGAGTTGGTTAAGCTTAAGTTTAGTCAAAGGTCTTTGGCGATAATTAATATTAAATAAATAATGAGTTTTTAAATAATTAACAAAGGAGGTGATGTTATGGCCATGGAAGCGCAAGGGCTTAGAATAAGAAGGGCCTCTACCGTTACGGTTAATAGTTCGGCTGCAACTGCAATGGATATTCAAACAACCGTGATTGACTGTCCGGGGACAATTGATTTTGCCGCCTTGGGATTTACAACCAATCATTGTATTAGATTCTCCTCAGTCGATACCGGTTTTTATCCCATAAAATCAGTGGTGACTACAGCTATTAATGTTTATGGTCCGATATTAACAACAAACGCAACCGCTGATATCGTTATTACCGGACATTTAATGGAAGAGATTGGAGAGGTTAATGATTTTTCCGGTCCCGGTGGCGGGGCTGCGGTAATTGATATAACTCATTTACAATCAACGGCTAAGCAAAAATTGATAGGCCTGCGGGACGAAGGGCAATTGACCATGTCGGTAAACTATAACGCCACGGACGCCGGGCAAGTCGGATTAAAAAATGATAGGGCGGCTCGCAGAAAAGGGTTGTTTGATATATTGTTTACCGATGCCCTTATTACCTCAACCTCATATCCTTCAAGATCATGGTTTGAGGCATATTGCCTGCTACATCAGATCACAGGGGCGGTTGACGATAAAATAAGCGCCAGTCTTACGCTTGAAATAACCGGGCCGGTTGTCGATTCGACAAGAATAAACGAATAGTAGTGATTATCAACCTAAAGAAAGGAATTTTATGGAAACTCAAATATTAACTAAAGAGATCCTCGATGTCGATGATATTACTTTAGAAAAAGTAGTAATAAGCGAATGGGGGAAGTATTGCTTTGTCAAGGTAATGACAGCTAATGAACGGGCTAAATTTATTGCACGGGTAGGGGCCGCAACCGGCGACGTCCCTGTTGATTTAATGGAGGAAGTCGTAGTCTTGACTTGTACTAACGCTAAAGGCGAGCTTATATTTACCAATAAAGATAAAGCAAAGTTAAGCACTAAGTCCGGAATGGCATTGGAAAAGATTTTTAAAGCAGCATCCAAGCTAAACGGATTGAACAAGGAAGGAGTAGAACAAATCAAGGGGGAATCTCCACCAACTTCGAGCTTAGGTTCACCTTCCGGTTAGCTCGTGAGTTGGGAAAAACGGTTAAACAGCTAAGATCGGAAATGGATAGCCGTGAACTCGCTGGCTGGATAGCATTTTTTATGCTTGAAGATGAAAAACCGGAAGAGACGAAGCAAGATTTACAAGCTAAATTCAAGGCCATAGTGTCACAACAAAAAATAAAAAATGTACAGCATGGGTAAGAGGAAATATGCCACTTAAAGTAGGGTCCTTATATGTCAGTGTTGCATCAGATATAGCTAAGATATCCGGAGACTTCGACCATCTGATTGATAAGGTTGGTTCTTTTGGTAAAGTAGTTAAAAAAAGTTTACAAATTGTAGGCCTTGGCATGGGGATACGTGAAATTTACCACATGGGTCAGCAAACAGTTAAAACTATGTATAAAATCAAGCGCCTTGCGGAGGGCGTAGGGATGGCTACGGAGGACTTCGCAGGTTTTGCCTATATCGCAGATAAGCTTGATTTAAAGCTGAAGCATTTAGAGATAGGCTTCCGGAAATTATCGACTCAGATGAGTTTGGCACAAACAAAGGGCGGGGAAGCTGCAAAAATATTCAAAGACTTAACTATTGATTTTCAAAACATGGATGGAACAATGAGGCCTCTCAAGGAAGTCTTCTTTGATATCTCGGATAGATTTAAAGGAATTGAAGACGGTGCGCTTAAAGCCTATTATGCGACTAAGCTTTTTGCTACAAGCGCAGGCGCTACTGGTGGTGGGCTGGAATTGGTAACTATGCTTAGCAGAGGAAGAGGTGTGCTTGAGGACTGGATCACTCTAGCTGAGAAGTTAGGCCTTACCTTTAAAGATGAGGTTGGTGAAAAAATTGAGAAGCTTAAAATGAGTTTCAAGGACTTGAAATCTATCGGCGTAGGAACTATGCGACAAGTAATTTCCGGAATGTCCGAAGACTTGATACAAATGGCAGAGGCATTGAAAATGCTATTTAAGCAGTCTGAAAAGGCGCGTATATTGGGTGAAGCGATAGGCTCCATAACTAAGGCAATAGCCCTGTCTTTTTTGGGGCTAACTGCTATTGCCAAGCTTGAATTTGTTGTCCTTGAGGCCGGAATAATAAGGATTACAAAACTATATAACAGCCTTGTTGAAGAGATAAAGGAAAGTAAACTAGGCGCTTTTTTACAAAAAAAGTTTGCCTTTGAAATACCTACTATTAGCATTGATCCGGATTTTAAGGCTGAGGATGAAGTTATGGCGGTATTGGATAATATAAATGAGGCGCTTAAGAAATTAAGCGAACCGGTTAAGATTGTGATAGATATTAAGGATAAAAAACCTTTAGACGTTATATCTACACAAATGGATAACTTTAGAAATAAGCTTAAGGATTATATTGCCACTCTTAAGAGCGAGGCCTATATTCTCACCCTCACTAATGAACAGCAAGATGTATACAATCATCTTAAACGTGCAGGTTTCGAGCTGGACGAAAAGACCGGCGCTATTAAACAAAAGAATTTCCAGCATCAAGCTGATATAATCCTAAAGCTTGGTGAAGAGAACAGGGCGTTGACCAATGTAAAGGATTCTTTGCAAGCGCTTATCCCTGAGCAAGATAGGCTGGATCAATTATTAAAAGACTCTATCTCCGTATTTGAAAAAGGCAAGATTAATGCCCTTGAATATGCAAAGAGCATACAGGACCTTGCCTCACAATATAATATCATAGCTCAACAGCGGGAAATAAGCGGATTAAGTCTTGATATTGCCGGGATGGAAAAAGATATTGCACAAAACATGTACAGTCAAGTTACTATAGCTAAAAAAAGGCTTGAGCTGTTAAAAAAAGAATATAGTCTTAGAGATAGATATCTCGGTACCATGAAACAAGGTACCGAGGAACAAATAAGCCTTTACATGGAAGAAGTGGAAGTTATGGAGAAATTAAAGAAGCAGATGATTGATCAAGAAAACATTGTAAAGCAAAATACCTCGGCTATATACGGAATGCAAACAGCCTTAAGAACATATGTAGACGAACTGGCTAATATTGGACAGCAAACAGGGGACCTTATAGTCAATGTATTTAGAAAACTTGAAGATCAAATAATTGATTTCATTAAAACCGGAAAGGCAAGCTTCAAAGATATGGTTGATTATATTATTACCGAGCTAATGAGGATTACTCTAAGGCGAGCACTTATAAGGCCTATGGCGGATGTTCTTTTAGAAGGTATATCTTCCCCTGGCACCACTACCGCTCCGCCTCCATCCCCTACGATGGCAGCTCATAAAGGCGGCCTTGTGGGGCGGCGGCGCATGATACCCCAAGCTTATTATGATCATGCCCCTAGGCTTCATAAGGGCCTAAAAGCTAACGAAAGGCGGGTTATTATGGAAGTTGGCGAAGAGGTTACATCAAAAGAAAAAGTAGGCAAGGGAAGTGTTTCAATAGTAGTGCCTGTTACCATTGCGGAGCGTAATCCACGACTAAGTTCCGACTTGCGCTCGGAAATAGAAGAGGCAACCGAACGGGTAGTTAGGAGGTATATGTAATGATGGTATTATCCACAACTACATTTGCGCTTGATCCCGGAAGTATGAAAATGCTGAAGGGGGATAAAATTAACGCTCATGTGCAAACATATTCGTCCGTTCAATATTTTTCATGGGGGACGGCAATTGTAGGTAAAACCATACCTCTTAAGTGGAACGCAATGCCCTCCACTATGTTTGATGCCTTAGATGCAGTTTATCAGTCAGACGTACAGGTTGTCTGGCAGCCTAAACTTCATGGATCTACCGTTAACTATAATGTCGAAGTATTAAACTTAACCGGGGAATACTGGATATCGCAGGAATCCTCGGCAAATTATAATAGAATTAACTGTCAATTAGACTTACTCATAATGAGCGAGGTAACATGATATGTCTCTTAGTCTTGATGCTACCTTAAATACAGCTCAAGAAAGTGCAAGCCGCCGCCCTATAGTTGAGATCAAATCACTTCCCCAAGGCACTGACATTCCTTTAGCAGGTCAACTCCTCACAGACAATACAATTGATGAAAAGCATCCCTCCGCAATAGCACATTCTGATGGCAGGTTATGTCTTGGTTTTAGATATGGCGCTGAGGCCGGAGCCTATTTGATCAAATACTATTTTACCGATACCGCCCGAAATGAATGGTCGTATGTTGATATAAATATAGGCACTGATGATTTTTCCGGTTTGTCTCTATGTGAGTTGACCAACGGTAATATCGGGATGGTGTATTTAATTAACGACACGGGCAATACTTTATATAGATTAAAATACCGTATTATTACTAAACAAGGGGTCGCTGTCTCTGATGGAGAGATTGCAAATTGGGCCAATACTCTCACTACCGGCGATCCATGGGTACTAACTATTACTACGAATAGTTATATAGTTGTTTATACTAAATTTGTAGCTGGTGACAGCCATTATCATTTCTATAAACGTACCAGCGCCGATTTCACTTCATGGGCCGGTGAGGCTGAAATGGCGGTTGGAGGTTTGGATGATACAAAGGAAAAGCGCAATCCCTCATTAATCTTACTTGCTTCCGGAGACATCTGGTTATGGTTTGATTATGTAGAGGCCACCGCAGGCGGAGACTTGACTAATATATATTACTCTATCTCAGCCGACAACGGAGGAACGTGGGGGGTTGGGAATGTAGTTACCAGCTACACCCTAAAATCCGAAATAGCTAATCATGCGGTTTCCGTACAAAAGGTAGCGGATGAACAATATCTGCTATTTACCCGTAAAATATCAGCCCTCCAGATGGATGATAGTGAAACGAATTGGTTGTCAGGTGATACTCCCGGAAATATGTGTTTTGATTCGGTTAATAGGAAATTATATGTTACTAATGTTTATAGTGGCGGAGGATATAAAAAATTTCAATGCATAGTTAAAATTGATATAGATACATGGACCGTAGATGACTGTTGGGATGTCAGCACTGCCCCGGCTTTTAGTTCTGACGCGTTTAGCGCAACCCAACATGTCTGGTGGCATAGAGATAAAGGAGAGAGGTATTTAATTCCAATAGCAAATAGAAACATTGCCCCATGTAGATGTATTGGTTTATTAAATGCAGATGCAGATACGATAACGCATTATTATTTTGATACAAATACAGGATGGGGAGTAACGAAAAATGTGACATGGACTTCACCATCAAATAATACAGAAATAACCCATACACAAATAGATTTAACTAACAATAAATTATGGGTTTGTATGATTGATAATCATTATACTGCGCGGAGAATATTTATCGGATATTTGGATTTAACCGAAGGAGCCGAACCTTATACTTTTACAGAGGTTATAAATGAGTTAAATACCATAACCGAACATGAGGCTACAGGCGTAGGAAAATCTGCGGATGGATATTTTGAAGTTAGGCCTGAAGATGATTTGATTATTTTGTCCGGTGGATTCCAAAATACTATATTTGATGGATTTATGCGTATATGGACATTGTCAACTACTGCGCTCTGGAAATATTATAATCATGGCCTCTTTTCCTCTTTTCCTTACTACGGAATTAATAGATTCGTCTATTATGGTGGGAAAATATACGGCGCTATGAATTATACATCCTCTTATTCACAAGAAGATTATCGAGGCATAGTTGAAATTGATCTTTCTAACGATACCTTTATTTATCATCGTCCCTCTTATGCATCTATTAATGATTATGATTTTTATGATTTTTGTTTAGGTGAGCCTAATAAGATAATTTGTGCTCATTTTGGTTATGGAATAGCTATATATAATATCGGCAATGATTCGTGGATTCTACATTCAAATACTAATATTCCCGGATTGACATCTTCAGGCGAAAATGATTTCTGGCATTGTCTTTATGATGATGTTAATGATTTAATTTTTGGTGGACATGGAGATAGTACCGGTTCGGCATGGCAGGGAGTTGTTATGTTTTCTATCCACGGATCTATGCGACAAACTGCTTATACTGTTGGAACTAAGTCAGGGGCCTCTTGGAACTGGTCAAGCATTGCAGCCTTAGTGCAAGGATATAGGGATTATGAAGCTGTGGGCTGGGTAGACCCTGGAGATTCGGGATCAATGTATGTCTTCTGGACCAGCGAGAATGTGGATGGGACTGAGCATTCTATCAAATGGGGCAAAGATGGCAGTACCTTAGACTTAACTCCTTACTTAACCAGAGAGGATGAAATATCCTTTGAGCGGTCAATAGACGGGACTCCGTCTAGGCTGGAATTTACTTTAGCAGCCGGGCATCTATTTGATCCCTACAACAAGAACTCCCTGTTTTCTCCGTATGTTAAAAAAGGCCGCAAGATCACATTGCGGTTTGGTGAAATCATCTCAAGCTCCGAATACTGGCAGAAAATGGGTACCGTAGTAGTAGCGGAGGCAAGGCTTAGATATGAGCGCGGTGAATATACCAATATTAGCGTAATCGCTGAAGATGAACGGATCATTTGGGAAAAGAACCATATTTATGCTACGGAATATTACGAGGCCTTTCCCGAAACCATTATATCGGATGTTTTGCAAACATGGGCAGCTATTGACAGCGGTGATATATCTATAAGTAATTTTGATAATAGGGTACAAATTGAACATCAATGGATAGAGACTGAACTTTTTGAAGTGATTAATCAAATCTGTGACCGGTTTGGTTACTACATTAGATTTGATGTTGATCATGTAGCAGAATGTAAAAGAATTCATTACGATAATAGCGTAGATCACACTTACACGGCTGCGAATAAAATAATAAGCCATGAACCGGATGACCGGCACTCTAATTTTATCAACAAGGTAACGGTTATGGGCCAAGAGCGCTCATGGACTGATGTAACCTTTGGTGAGGAAAGGGTGGGCGAGCTTCACGGCACTACCGGATGGTGGGGAGCGAAAAAAGATTACCGGGTTTACTATTCACCTGACGCTAGTAGGCGTTGTAAAAATCCTCGATTGAACGTACTTGAAATAGCTAACTCTATTGCATTTAAGATGGCAGGTTCCATATCGGAAAGTATCTCTGCCCAAGACACGGTAACATTTAAGCATTGCACTGTAACAGTTAAAGCCCCGAACCTAATCCCTGCCCTTGTCGGCGGGCTAGTTGCTTTAGCGGCAACCTATGATATTGGGAATGTAGAGACAGGGAGAATGACGATTTCTTTTGGTAGAATACTGACAAATCTATCCTTAAGCTTTGTTTTGTCTATTCTTTGCTCTATTGGTAATTTTCAATATGAAATATACGCCCTCCCTATGGGCAAGATAAGACGTTCGATTCAAGCTAGTGCAGACGACACCGAAGCTCAGGCAGAAACAGGCTGTGTAATTGAGAAAAAACTGGAAGACCCATTATGCTATTCACAGAGTGATTGTGCTGTAGTGGCAAATCATGAACTAATGGTAGTAAAATACCAAAGGCGGCGTATCAGAATAACCAAGATTGCACATTTACAAGACGAAGATGGCGATACAATACAAATCGTTCATCCCCATACCGGGCTGAGTTTAAAAATCTTTATCGTTAATTTAATCCGGAGATATAAAAAAGCCTCCGGGGCAAATACAAACGATGGATATTTTTATGACCATATTATAGGGTGGGTAGTTAGTGAACTTTGAGCTTGAGATTCCGATTGAAACATTGGAGGTTAGCCGTATATGCGAAATTATAGTAGAGTTTGTTACTAGAGATGGTACCGATCTTACTGACACAATTGAAAAGGTTCGTCAAGTAGTAAAATTGCTTCAGTCAGGTGAAGCAATAATTGTACGTGATGAAGAAGGTAGGAATGTTAATATTATCCTAAAGAATGAATATCAAATAAGGAAGGCGAGGTATGAGGCTTTATGGCGCTAAACAATTAAGAAACTATGTTGATGACCGGCATACTAGACACACAGAGAGTAGAGACGGTATTTGTTGGTCTGTAAACAGCACTGACCGTTATGCCTTTGTAAAAATACAAGGCTCCGATCGGCAGATTTTAGCCTATTATCCTGAGAATTGGTCACAGACTCCGGAATGGCTTAAAAGAGGCAATGCTGTAAGGATATCCCATTGTTCGGGGAACCAGGGCAGAATAGAGTTAATCGGACATGGAATATTAGTGCCTACGGCAGTGCCGGGCAGTACGCATGTTTCCACATTAAGTCCAGGGGTAAGCACAGGAGTAGCAATTACTCTGGGTTGTAATTTGCTGGGGAAGCCAAACAATCCCGGAATGTCCCTTATGGTCCGCACCGGTTCATTTAGGGTTGCCAATTCAACCTTTGTATTGGATGCGATCGCAATGAATTCATCCTCTCTGTACCGCATGGGTGATGGCGGTAAAATGAACGATATTGCCGCTGTTAAAACAATAGATGCGGCAAGCACAAGTGCTTTTAGAATAGATGTTTTACAAGTAGGTACGGATTTGGCTGTTGACGTTCTTAAAGGAACTACATTCTCAGGTACAGCCACCGCATCGACAAGGGAAGCAATAGCCGGTGGGCATGTTGAGCTAGGTTTTGTTTTAGTCTATCCCAATATGACGGCAATAACCCAGGGAGACATTAATCATAATTTTTCAATACCTGAGTCTAATCAAATATTTACATCATTTAGCAAAACCAGTATTGATACATTAGATACTTCGATTGATATTTCATTCAAAGTGATAGATCAATATAATAATATAGTTAGTAAGCCTGGCGCAGGTTATTTTTGTACTGCAAAAATTATTAGTGGGTCAGGTTCTTTGGTAAGTGGATCCACTGACTCAACCGCTGTGGAATTTTATACTAACAGTGTAGAATCATTAACTTATCGAAAATCAACCAGTGATTTGGATACAATAGGAACGATTTTTCAATTTACGGCTCATTTGAATTATGATCTTGAGAGTGTAAATCATGTTATGATAAGCACCTCAACATCAACTTAAAAGGAATGCGCCTAAATTGAAATTACTTTACCGGTAATTTGGGGTAATACTAGGCAATATTGTTACGGTTATAAGAAAATATGCCATTAAATGACTTACATAATCCTGTCTTGACTGATCATACTTTATCGGAAAAAGCAATATTAAATTCTATCCTTGTTGAATTAAATCTGTTAAGGGTAACAATTCAAAAAGAGATATCCGGTCGTGCATTAAAAGAAGAAGAGAATAAAGATAAAATAAAGCATTGTCAGGAGTTAACCGACAACTTATTAGAAAAGTTCAACATCTTGGGAGGTGGTAATAAATGATACTAGCGAGTAGTTATACAACAGCGACATTATTTAAACCGGCTGACATGAACCCTCCTTTAGAATCCTTCGACAAAATTATTAGGAATACAAAGGTACCGCTGATTTCTTGTGATGGTACCATAACATTTAACAGCACTTCAGGTGAGTTAACATGGACGGATCCGCTTAAAATCCTTGGTATGGATTCAAGTGGTAAAATGTTCACAAATGTTATTGCCTCCGCTACGTTAACTCTCACAACGGGAAGTATCGTATATGCAGACCTCAGCACGGTTAATAATGCTACGATTTCAGCTACCTTTGTAGCCTTTTCAACCGCCTCGACAACCTTACTACCTTCCAGCAGGATTGTTTTGGGTATGGTTAATACCACGGCAAAACAATTTTATTGCCACCTCTTGTTTCCCTCGTTCCAACAAATGCTTAGTACGGCGGCGGTGCATGCACAACAGCATGATATTGATTCAACCGATGATCATGCCGGCACGGCAACCGATGGGAATATTTTAATTGCAAGCTCTGCGGGCTTGCCTATTGATGGAGGTATTGCCTTAACGGCAGTGACAACTGCACTCTCAACATTAGCGGTACAAGTAGCGGCGATATCCACCCACGCCCAACAACACAACATAGACTCATCTGCGGATCATGGCAGTACGGCAACCGAAGGAAATATTTTAATCGCAAGCTCTGCGGGCTTGCCGGTTGATGCAGGAAAAAAACCGGCAGATTATTTAGGAGGTAGGGAATCATCAGTAGGCGCCTCCGCTTCAACATTCACGGTAGATTTTTCTACCGCAGAGACTAGATTTGTACATTTGACCACTAATTCATCTTGTATTATTACCGGTGGAGTTAATGGGCAGGTTTATAGGCTAAGGGTAGCACAAGACGCTACCGGAGGATGGACTTTAGCCATAGGCGCTACAGCAGGTACAATTAGCTGGAGAGGGGGCGTGGCTCCCACAATGACCACAGTGGCCAATAAGTCGGATTGGCTGACCTTTGTACGGTCAAATAGCACATGGTTTGCCGATGCAAGCCAGAATTTTTAGGAGATTTTAACGTGAGTAGAATTTTCATTGATGGATTTGAACATGGAAGCTTAGGTTTATGGGAAATAGATTCCGATACTGGCGTGGCTGCTATTATTAGCACGGGAGTAATTGATGGGAACTATTCCGTTAGATTAACAGAAGTTGTTAGAATGTCCCGGCCGCTCGGCACCACTTATAATGAAATTTTTATTGCCGGTAAATTTAGATTCGTATCCCATTTTAGTTCATGCCATATATTTGATCTTGACAAAGGTACAACTAGAATATTAGGTATCGGCGTTTCTACTGCCAAGGTAATACATTTATATCGTGGCGGGACTGCTATTGCCTCTGCAACAACAGGAGAGGTATCTTCAAATGTCGATTATTTAATTGAATTCCAAGCAAAAATAGATAGCTCCGCAGGGGTAGGGAAAGTTCTTTTAGATGGTGCAACTATAATAAATTGGACTAGCAATACCAAACCGGGAGCCGATGAAGATTTTAATATTTTGCGGATTGGAGATACTGACTTTGCTTATGAGCAAAATATGGTTATTGATAATATTATTGTCGATACTACGGCCTTTCCCGGAAACACAAAAATCATGGGCTTACTTCCTAATGCAATAGGGGCCTCCACAGAGTGGGCTCCATCAGCCGCTGGTGAGAATTTTGAATGTGTTGACGAAGTACCGCCGACCACTGACAATAGTGTTCATGCAAATACTGCAAGCGCCCTAGACCTTTACAATGTCTCGGCGTTGAATAGTTTGGCCGGTGCGATAAAATGCGTGCAAATTTCCGCACTGGCCGAGATACTGAGCGAAACCACAGTGCCAAAAGTGCAGATAGCGTTTGGCCATAATAGCTCAGTCGTTTTTAGCGCAAGTTTAACTCCGGGCACAGCGGGATCCCCAGCGCATGTTTCTCAATTATGGGAGGAAAATCCAATAACAACCGCCGCTTTTACTCCATCTGAAATTAGCAGTTTGCAGATAGGGGTTAAGGCTGCTACAGGATAATATATGGGTAGAATTTTTATAGACGGTTTTGAGCATGGACATTATGGGCTATGGGAGGCAGGTGGGGCAGGGACAGTAGCAATTACAACAGCTAATGCAATTGATGGCGATTACTCGGTATCTATTACCGGACGAGCAAGGATATCAAAATCCCTCGGTACTACCTATAATGAAATTTATCTTGCCGGAAAGTTTAATTTCCAAGGCGCTGCTTCTATTGCAGTAAGACATATATTCGATCTGGACAAAAATACGTCAAGGATTTCAAGCGTCCGCTTATCATCAAATGAGGTAATACATCTATATCGCCAACATGTCAGTATTTCATCAGCAACCGCAGCGCTATCAACAAACGTGAATTATCGTATTGAATTTCATAGTAAAATTAGCAGCGCTAATGGAATAGGCAAAGTCCTCGTGAATGGAGAGACGGTAATAGATTTTACAAGTAACACTAAGGCCGGCGTCGACGATGTAGATTTTAATATCCTACGTATAGGCGCTACATATTATATTAATCCAATCCGGCTTGTTGATGATATCGTTATAGATACGACAGTTTTTCCGGGCAAGACAAAAATAATGGCGCTGGTCCCTGACAGCTCAGGAGGCTCTACCGGATGGACACCCTCTACCGGCGAGAATTATGCATGCATTAACGAGATACCCCCAACCACGGTTGAAGGTGTGAGCATAAACACTACCGGCGCAGTAGACCTCTATAATATATCAGCCCTAGATAGTATAGCTGGGGAAATTAAATGTATACAAATATCAGCATTAGCTGAGACCGAAGGTGCGCCAGATGCACAAAACCTTGAGATAGGCATTGCTCATAATAACACAGCAATGTTTAGCGCTGGCCTAATCCCAGGCACGGCGGGGGACCCGAAATATGTTACTAAATTATGGGAAAATAATCCCATAACGGCATCTGCTTTTACTCCTTCTGAAATCAGTAGTTTGCAAATAGGGATAAAAGCCACCTTAACAGCTTAGAAAGGAGATATAAATGGCTGATTTATTAAAGGTTTGGGCAGAGGCTGCCCAGATTGAATATATTGAGATGCAATTAGTAATACATGGAATGATCATGCAAGTGGAATATACGGAAGAGGCTGGCGGAGGATTGTTCTTTGCTCATGGTTAATCTTAGATTGGACGTTTTTAAATATGTGGAAACCTAAAAAACCCTGTTTAAGGGTTGGGTGCAGCGCTCTTGTTAAAAAAGGATATTGCGAAGAGCATCAAAGAGATAATAATAGATACAATGATTCTTTCAGGCCATCTGCCCGTGAACGGGGATACGATTCTAAGTGGGATATCTTTAGACGGTATTATCTAAGGAAATTTCCGATGTGTAAGATTTGTACTCGTCCTTCTATTCTTCCGCATCACATTATCTCATTAAAAGACGGTGGCGTGAAGTATAATGAAAAGAATCTTATGCCGCTGTGTGCTAGGTGCCATAACCGGCTGCATGATAGCTTTAAAACTAGGTAATCCATTGCCTAGTTTTACCCCATATTCCCGGTTTAGTAATCATGAAAACAGGAAAGATTGCCTAGTTATGACAAACAGGGATAGCTCTTTTACCTGTGTTGCCTATCTTTAGATAATTTTATATAACTACATCTATCGTCCGTTTTTTCGGCATTGATGCCGATCTTGATTAGATTAGGCCTCACTTCTTTGATCCTTTTCCATAGCCATTTCGGGTCCTTTGGCCATGTCTTGAGTCGTGTATTAACAGCCATGTTTTCAGCGTACTGACATAAATCAGCGTACAATTCACTAGCTGTTAGGTTAATGTTCGTTTTGTCTGTCATATACTCAATAATAACCGAGGCAATAGGGGAGGCATCAAGGGCCTCTGTATTTTGTAATCGTATGTTGTTGTTATATCGGTCTAAAAAATCTTGCTCTGTATATCCAAGGGCCAGCGAGATAGCACACCCCCAGAAAGCAAAATCTGCCATCCGTGGCAGAGTCTCTATCCTTACCTTGTCATAATGTGCTATTGCTTTGGCAAAGATGGTTAATAAGCTGCCTAAAGCATTAGGCAATAAAGCATTAAAATCATTTATTAGGTCATGGTCTTTTTTTCTTTCTTTATCTGGGATCCTCTCAAGGTTAAACAAGAGAGCCCTATCAAGTAAGTCAGGTTTATCAATTATTTGATTAATCCCGTTAATCCCCAGGCACCTCTTAAACGAGAAAAAGATATCTTCATCATCGGAAAATAACCGGCGCTTAGAAAAGCCCTCTCCTGTGCATCCCCGACAGAGCGCATCTGATAGCCATTCCGGTAAGTCAGTCAGGTTATCAAGAAAAATACAATAATGATGGTCTTCTATCTGTATAAATTCATTAATGTTTTTAGGTGGAGCAAATAACTCTATCCTCGAGGGGTCTATTAACCGCTTAACCAACCTAAAAAAAGTAGACTTGGCGCTGCCTTGGTCGCCCGATAACACAATAACGGGATGAGAGATGTTAGGCACAAAACAAGATACTAAATAAGCTATAAATAACAGGTGCTCTTTTGGATCTTTGAAATTAAAGAATTGTAACAAATCATCAATTTTATAGTCAGAGCTAGGCAAAACATGGTCAGTTTGATGCGAAAACGATCTAAAAGCAATCGGCGCATTAGTCAAAACTTTCCAGCCGGTCTTATCTATTTGAATAATGCGCCCATTCCCTAGGTCTAAATAAAAAATATCATCCCTTTGCGCTACACGTACAGATAATACATGTTCCTTCTTTTTTGAGATTGCAATAGCCTCTAAAACCTCGGCTATGTTTTTCAAAGAAGAGGGATTCAGTGCTTTTTGTTCCTTTGTATACAACATCTCTCTCAAATACGCTGAAAAAGCCATTGATCTTAGTTTAACCACGTGCCCATTTTTTAGCCGTGCATATCCCTCGCCCCGTTGGTCGATAAAAAGCTCAATATCGTCTTTAACATAATCCAGCATCCTATCGGCAATAGAGGTCCGGTTGGTCCGTACCGGATCCTCTATTGTGATAGGCTCGACAATGTTTATTTCCTTCGGCGGCGGCGGCTTGTATTTTCTCGTAACTAGCCGTAAAAATGACATTATATCTTCCTTCCGATAGGAGTGTTCATTATTAGTCGATATTTTAAGTATAAATTATACATCCTCTCAATCTCCAATTCTAAGGCCTGCAATTTTCTCTTTTTTTTAAGAAGTTTTTTTCTCAAAAAATATCCGGCTTTAGGGTTCCCGGCTCTTAATAACACTTCTAGCCTTCGGCACTGAGGGAACGCTGTTTGGCATGCATTAATAAAATCATCTGGATATGTGATCATCCTCCTCCCTCCTTTCTTCAGGGCTAAATACTTTACAACGATATTTTGTTAAAAGAATTTGTCTCGCTTCGACATTCCCGTCTCTGGCCATTTTAAACAATAGTCTGTGTTTGTCTGCCTCTAAGAAACAGGTTTCATTCGGTTTATCATCCATCTGCGTTCCTCTCTAGTGAGTGCTAAAAAAGCACTTATTAATAATGAATTAAGATCTTTGGCAAAATAATACTTCCCTTCCACCTTTCTTATCTCACCACTTTTCAGAAAAATCTTAACAATCTTTTTTGTTAAAAGTGTATGGCTTATAGGCTCTAATTTCTCGTCGATTAGAGACAGTTCTCTCTCTGTATACATGTTTATCACCTCCCTTCTTTTATATAGACTTAATTATAAATAAACTCTCATCCATACCTTGCCGTTTATGCAAAGACATGGGAAAAGTTAACTTATATACCGTTTTTTTCGTGCTAAATATTGTAGAATCGTTTGGGCTAGGGCGATTTTCCCTGAATAGTAATCAGCTCTTTTTTTAGTTAATGAATCGTTCCTTAAAATACTACAGGTTTCCACTACGTCTACAATGTCGGCCTTTAAGTCCTTTAAACTGCGTCTTTTATTTAGATCCCTTGCAAATTTATCTAAGTGCATATTTCCACTACCCTCCTAACTTAATAGCTTATTAATGATACCCTTATTAAATTTTAGCCCCACTCTGCGTCAACGTAAACTTGTGTTTTGTGGATGGAATTACTCATTAATATACCTGTTATCCTGACCAGCATACGATATAATATCTTTTTGTTGCTTATTCCCTCGCAACACTGATATAGATAACATTCCAAGCTTTTAATTAATTGCACATCTATAACGGGCTGAGAAATTCTTTTATATTTATGGCGTGGAAACATTGCTAATGCTTTCCCTGTATATGCATTAAGTAGCGCCATTTTATTAAGAATCACCATATCCTCTAGTAATTTTTCTTCCATTGCTGTATCGTATAATTCATACCCGCTTGCTATTAATTCTCTTTTTATCGTTGTATCTGAAGGGTCATAAAAGCACATAGTAAGCCCAGAAATTATACGATTGATCGTTTTTTCGCTTCCCATTAATACACTCATTAGTTCCTTTCTTTCAAGGGTACCATTATTAAACTATCAAAGATCATCGTAACCGCTTAATACTAGGTACCGTGCTTATTTACCATTTGTTAATAATCTGTGTAATATCGGTAATTTGTACTTCAACTAAATTGCCGAATTGATATGAAAAGATTTTAAATGTATCATGAGGTAATTGCTTCGTATAAAAATCAGCTAGATACTTAATTTGCTTAATTATTGTCTCTTTCTCTTCGGTCGGATCATCAATAATAGAAAAATCATTTAGGAATAAATATGTTCCGGATGTCCTAAGTATCCACAGGAAATCACACTTTTTGTCTTGTAAAATATCTTTATCATGTACAAGAAAATCATTTTTGAAATGTCGCAATTCTTTCTGTGCATAGGGTTCCATTATTTGATATGCATTCATTGTTTTCTCCTATATATACGGTACCTATTATTAAACTGTCAAAGAGCGTAACCTCTCATCCATACCCTCGCAGCGCAAGGGCAGGGGAAAAGGTTATCTATTCTACCCATTCTCTTATGCTTATTCTCACATCCCTAGTAATTGTTTCCTCCATTTTTTCCACTCTGCACGATAAATTTTAGATGGGCAGCCATTCGGTTGTATGTCTTGTTTGTTAAGATATCCATTTGCTAAGTCGTGCCGGTAACTATCCCAAAGATCAAAAGTACGAGGTATGGTATACACAAACACTCGCTTATATTTTTCAAGATATTCTGCTATTCTTTTTTGAGCTTTTTCTATATCAGTCATTCTCACTTCCTTTTTTAAGGTTAACCTCTTATTCATACCTTAGCGCTGTAAGGGCATGGGAAAAGGATAATGGTTACACCCTCGCTTAGCCCCTGACATGTCGGACAAATGTAACCTTTGTGATACATCCAATTACTTGCACTGGTTTCAATCTTGCTTGTTTTTTTTCCACACTTTATACATTCTACATATTCTTCTCTGCTTTTTAATACTCGTTTCTTTAGGCTCATTTCTGTCTTCACCTCCTTTCATGTTTAACCTCTCATCCATACCCTCGCAGCGCAAGGGCAGAGGAAAAGGTTAACGGTCAGCCATAAGAACTTTCTCAATTTTTTCTACTTCCTTGAGCCGGGCTATATTGTCGTATGAATCAGCGTTGATAGATTTGTCAATCTCAAGCATTCTTAAAATTTCTTTTTTACGCCTTGAGATATATGTTAAAGTTTTTGTCATAATATCCCCCCTTTTGTTGGTTTAACTGCTTAATAAGATGATGCCTTTAAAATGTTTGTGTTAACCGGCTACTGCTTTCATTTTGTCTGTTTTTAATTCTTCACTGTTAAAGCGAGCTCTAATCATATCCATAGACCACTTAAATTTAGTGAGCTTTCTATATTTATCTTCGTGATAATACCAAGCTTTCTTCTTACCCGAAAATTTAAAACCAAGGGCATTAAAGGCCGCCTTGTAGGGCTTTGTGTTCCCAGTTATCCAGAACCAACTACCGGCTACCTCTATCTTAATATCCTTAAAAAATTTAATTATCTTGTATATTTTAGCTAATTTATCTGTTAAGCTAGGTTCGGTAAAAATTGTTTGCTCCTTCCAAAATTTATTAGCGCTTAACATTTCGTGCGCTAAATTAACTAATTTCATAAACTCCGGATTGCCGCCGCACAGGTCAGGATGATATCTTTTAGCTGCGTCTCTAAATGCCCGCTTAAGATCATCTTGGCTTGTTGGCTTTAGTATATTCAACGCCTCATGTATTGTCATGTCAGCATCCTTTGTGGCATCACCTTATTAAACTGTCAAAGACCGTGGTAACCGCTTATCCATACCCTCGACACAGGTTAAGGGTACGGGAAAAGGTTAATCGCAATAGTGTATGATTTCATACTCTTTATAACAGGTTAAGCCATTTAAAATGTCTCGCTTAATCCTTTGCAACTGTATAATCAATTCTTTATGATTTCTTTCACATTTTCCAACGTCTGATAATGTATCATCAATTTCGTTAAGCACTAATTGTTTCCAATCCATACTTTCCCCCCTTTGTTAAGTTTAACTACTTAACAATGATACCCGCGGTTAAGGATTAAATATCTAAAACATTAATTTGTCCTGCTTTATTGCGATATAATAATCTATTTTCACTCTGTAATCTTTCTAAAACCTCTTCCGGCTCTAAAATCTCTACACTCCCGCCACTGGCCTTGCATTCTGCTACCCATGCCCGGATTAAAGTAATACGTAGCATTATAATTCTAGCAATTTCCTCTATTTTGTCCTCAATTCGAATTATACCAAAGCTATCCTCATTGCTATTATTACTAGCAAACCAAGACTTCTTGAAAGAACCATACCAAAAAGTCTGTTTATCTTCTTTTATGTTAAACAACGGGTGTGAACTATTAGTTACCCCAGTTAGGTCTCTGGTTATTTGCATGCCACCGTCCATGCTCACATCATCAACAAAAATGCGGATATCTCCATCTTCGCTTATCCTTTTTTCAAATTTCATAATCGCCTTCTTTTTTAAGCGGGTATCATTATTAAGCTGTCAAAGATCATGGTTGACTATTTAATAATAGGCCGATGTTTAATGTTTCAGTAGGTTATTATTGCTTGATATTCGTTGTCTTTTTCATTCTTTACTTTAACCTTTTCACTACTTACCCACCTTTTCCCTAAACCTCCCTCTGGCGTGATTAACACGTCAATTCGCTTAAATACTTGCCTAATATCCATTATTTTTATCGGTATAATCATCTCTTTATACATCCAATATGCGTATATGCTTTTAAGATTCTGCAATATATGTCCGATTGTTACCATGATGGCTCCCATTCCCGGCCTATTATTAAGCTGTCAAAGAGCGTTGTTGGTTGCTTGATAATGATACCCTTGGTTGGTTGTTAAACTAGACCAAAATATTTTTTGCCTGCATGCCCCATGTTGTCTATATAGATTTCGGCTATGCCTTTATTGTCATCATATGTAGCTATTATTTTTGTCGAGTCACTCTTGTCTATTATATCGTTTGCTGTCAACTCGCAGCCTGCGTGGTCTTTATCGCCTTGATTATTGCCGTTTTCGTCATACCAGCCATCTGCATCATGATAATTCAACTCCTGTCTGGCACTGTCTACAAGGTCCTTCAGGCCATGTGTTGTAGTGTTATGTTCTATGCCTGTTATTACTGCTATTACTCGATTATGTCTGGTTAGTAAGTCCAGGCTTAAACCGCCTGCATTGTTCTCTTTTATCTGTGTTTTCATGTTATCCCTTTGCACGGGTATCATTATTAAGCTGTCAAAGAACATTGTTTCTCTCTCTCTACCTATATATAATGCATACTCCGTGCCAAAACTATATAGTGTTGTTATGTCGAGCTTTGTTAGTTTGTTGGCCAGTACAGGGGCGTTTAAACGTGACACATAATGGCACTTTATAGGCAGAGTGCCATTATGTGTCAACTAACACCTTTAACCTATTGATAATAAAGGATGTTGGCAAGTGCCTTAATGTGTCAGCCATTACGCTTGAGGGGGTAGAGGGGGTAGGGGGGGTATATCTTGCCAGCCCGCCCTGTAGTAC
>Ga0114925_10000086_pt1 | contig 32201 bp, 39 predicted proteins | sample SumtaG_2_FD_87287 | JGI IMG/M metagenome (GOLD analysis project Ga0114925, IMG submission 87287) | Deep subsurface microbial communities from Indian Ocean to uncover new lineages of life (NeLLi) - Sumatra_00607 metaG | ecosystem: Environmental > Aquatic > Marine > Oceanic > Sediment | place... | reverse complement strand
GACAACCAGGACAGGCTCGATATGTTCATGGGCTGGCAAGCTGTGAAGGTCGAACGTCTGGCGCTCAACTGGGATCAGGTCGAGGAGTTCAATCCTCCGCCTAACCCGGCCAAGATGACAGACAGCCGCTTCGCCGGCTACGTCAGCAAGTATGGAGACGAGAGCTGGGAATTGGATGCGCTGGAGCCCAGCGTCATGACAGATCTGATTCGCCAGCATGTGCGACAACATCGCGATCCGGCCCTCTGGTCGGATCAAGAGGAGGAGCGGGAGAACCATAGATTCCAGCTTCAAGAAATCATCGACGATCTCGATGAATAACATAGGAGTAAGACGACATGATGTCACTAGAAACGATTGACCAGATGACCAGGGAAGCAGGGCTCGAAGCCTGCGAGCAACAGCAAAAGCCCTATCTGATATGGCCCCAGGATCTCGAAGCCTGGAAGCGCGGCGAAGGATTCCCGATTCCGTTCCCGATGATCGGAGACTATGTGCCGGAAGGCTGGGAAGCCGATGGCGAAGCTCTGTTCGTGGACACCTCCGGCATGGGCTCTCCTGGCGAGTCGGCGCTGACGCTGCCCCAGCTTTTCGAGAAACTAGAAGTTGGTCGGGGTTATGCGTTCACCCAGCAGGGACAGTTCCAGGCTTACCTCCAGAAGTTCAAGCAGGTGCAGTAATGGGCATCCGCGACTTCATCAAAGCCAACCGTGACGAGCTGACAGCTCATGTCAACCAGGCTCTCGGTAACGACAAGGCCGAGTCCCAGACGATCGATGAGCTTCGCCTGTGGGTCCTCAATGATGAGGGCCTGTACAACTGGGCCAGGTCAGCAGGGTGCAAGATATGAACATCATCAACGGCACCCACTACCACGACAAGACTCCCCAGGATGTCATCGATGTCCTGGAGAGGGCTCGTGCCAGGCAGTGGCGGCTTCGGATCCATTACGGTAATCCACTCATCGGTCGAGACTGGAATGAGCGGTACGATGTGACCGGCAGAATCGGTCGCTCGATGGGCCCGGTCAAAGTTCCACTACTGCTGTACGACAGACGATCAATTTGTGGGTCTGCAATGCTCGACCACTGCATCGTCAGGATCCGTTTCTCAAACGGTCAGCGTAATGGCTACGACGACCTTTATTGTCATCCCAACTATCACGGAGAACAGCCATGCTAACCCTCACCAGACAGCAACGTGTCGCGCTCAAAGCCGTTTTTGACCGCAAGCCTTTATATCGTGGTGAGACTGGCGCTCTCATCTGGCATCAGGGTGACAAGCCCATGACCTATCGCGAATTTCGCAAGACCGTAATACCTGAGCTTTGCGGATACGGTGCCGCACTGGTTCCCTGGTGTGGCATGTGGCTAGGCATTGAGAAGGATGGTCATACGCATAGCTGAGTGACCAAAGAAAAGGGCCCTCGATTGAGGGCCCTTTGCAATAAAGGCGACCGGAAAATCACTTGCCAGAATAGGCCATCGAGAAAGTGGGTACAGTCACGGAGCCAGGATAGGATTGGAGCTTCCGGGTCGCCAGGGGTCGGTTATTTCATGGTCATCACGATACCATAGGTTCCAGTTCGACAACAACCATTCCATCCTTTACCACCTGTCCTGTCCGCCATGCGTGATGCTCGGCAATCTGGTAGTCATCCTCGAAAACTCCAGCCCGTTGCAGGGCATCCTCCAGCATCTTGAACAGGTTCGATGTGTCGCGCTTCCTGCGATCCGGTGGGTAGGTCCAGACCGACAACTTCAGCGGACAGCTCCAGCCCCTCGCTGCCCGATCGCGCATCACGATAGCCTGGACATTGCGATGGAACTCCTTGGCCTGGCTGGTCGGATATGCCTGGACGAACTGCTTGCCCTTAATGAATGGGCCGGCAACTCGGTAACCAGTGTAGTGATTGGCAGTTGGCGGCCAGGGTAGCTCCAGCCTCAATCCAGGTGGCTTCTCACCTGATGCCTGGACTTCCAGTTCTCGTTGCTCCATCTGTCTGCTTGCTCCCATAGATCGTAGTCGAGCTGTCCATTTACCTCGTCCAGGAAACCGACCTGGCTTCCGAATACGCCTTCCCATCTGGCAACTCCCATGGATCCGTCGATGCCGAACGGACCACTGTGATACTTCAACAGCAATGGGATCTGGAAGAACGGATTGTTGCGCTCACCCATGCCAGGACTCCGAATGCCTGGGCCCAGCTCCTTCATGGATCCACCATGGCAATGGTGCAGGGTCACCGGCTGCTGCATGGTCACGACGCAGCGCATCTGACGCAGGTTCTTCTCATGCCGGCTGACGCTAATCTTCCGATGTCGATCGCCACTCTGAGTAGGGTCTTCTGATCTGCTCATGGAAGATCTCCCCTGCCTTTGGATTGTTATCGAGATCTGCCCTTGATTCTACGCCACAGAGCCAGCGGATCCACCTGGCCACATGGTCTTCCCTGGCCCACCACTCCACTGGTCGCAGCTTCCTGTCAGGCAATGGCATCTTCTCACTCAGCCACTGATGGAATAGCTTGTCGTGCCCTTTGGTCGCAGCCCACTTGCACAGCGGCCCACCTTTCGGCGCTCCGTTCGCCCTTTCGATCCTGGCTCGCTTCTCCTGGTTGATCGGCTCATCGTCATCATCCAGCTCCACGAAGGCCGCCTCGAACAGATCGCCTGGCTCATTCCTGGATCTGCCGGCGCAACCTGAGAACGGATGGCTGGTCGCCTCCTCGTCCATCCAGAAGCGGACCCACATACCCTGGCCCAGGGGATTGCCTCCACCAGCCAGCATCAGCTCGCCCTGGTAGAAGACCTGCTCGTCACCGACCCTGGTAATGGCAACATGGAACCTGGTGCCGACTCGATTGCCGCGGCGTCTGACAAACTGTGCGAACGGATGCAGCACCATCGGCGTCTCCTCCGAGCTGACCAGGCGGAACTTGACGGTGCGTCCTGAGTTCAACTCCCACTTCGCGTCCAGGAGTTCGAGGCCGCCCTGGTGCGCGATGATCGGTAGCTGCTTAGAACTTGTCGTCGAAGTCGTCGATTCTGGTTTTTCTACGGCTGTGCCGGTCATGCCAGAACTCCTGCTGCGCGTCACCTTCCATCTGGCCGAACATGGTGTACTCACCGAAGTAGTACATCAGCACGGTGCCAGTGGGCCCATTGCGTTGCTTGCCGACGATGATCTCTGCGACCTTCTTCCACTTGGTCTTCTCGTCGTACACCACATCCCGATAGATGAACAGGATCACATCTGCGTCCTGCTCGATCGACCCTGACTCCCTGAGATCTGAGAGCCTGGGTCGCTTGTCATCTCGCTTGTCCACATCCCGGTTGAGCTGACTGAGTGCTATCACCGGGAGGTTCAGTTCCTTGGCCAGTGCCTTGAGTCCTCTGGTGATGTCTGAGATCTGCTGGGCCCGGTGGATCTTGGCATCACCGCTCATGAGCTGGAGGTAATCCACGACGATCACAGCCAGATCCGGATGCTGCTGCATCACTCTCCTGGACCTGGCGCGGATCTGAGCCATCAGCATTGCCGGCGACTCGTCGATCATTATCTTTGAATACGTGACATGGCTTGCACCTTTCCCCACACTGTCCCACTGCTCGTCGTTGATGTTCCCGGAGAGCAGGCGATCGAGCGGCACCTTCGAGTGCTGCGCCACCGACCTGGTGACGATCTCCATCATCGACATCTCCATCGAGAACACCAGGACCGTCCTGCTCTCACCTACTGCGTTCGCAATGTTCATCGCCAGGGCAGTCTTGCCCATCGATGGCCTGCCGGCGATCACCACCAGGTTCTGCTTTTGAAGTCCGTTGATCTTCCGGTCGAGATCCCGGTAGCCAGTCGAGAGACCTGGAATCGATTGTTCCATGTTGAACATCGTATCCAGGTTATCCATCCAGGCCGGCATCATCTCCTTGACCGGCACCGGGCCCTGCTGTGAATGATCGATACCGATGTCCATGACCCTGGTCTGCGCCTCAGCCAGGACATCATCCATCGGCCTGGTATCCTGGGCCAGCTCACTAATATCGTTGGCTGCCTGGACCATCTCTCTCCTGGTCGATCGTTCCTTCACCAGGCTGGCATAGGACCGGATATTCGCCGCTCCTGGCACATCGAGAACCAGGCTCCCAACGTAAGATTGGCCACCTGCCTCGTCTGTGAGGCTGTTTTTCTTCAGCCAGTCCATCACGGTGACCATATCGATCGGGCTGTCCATCTCATCCAGATCTGAGAAAGCATCCCACAGAACCTTGTGATCGGCCCTGGCAAAATCATCGCGGCCCAGGATGTCCTGAACGTCCATCATGGCCTTGCCACCGGACTGCATGATGCCTCCCAGGACAGACTGCTCGGCATCGATCGCTGCGAGCCGGCTCACTTGCCTTTGCTCACGTACTTGTTCTCCATGACTCCGATCATTCCTGACTCACGGATCACGAAATCAAAGTTGGCGACCCAGCCTCGATCGTTCTCGCCATTCATGAACGGACATCGCTCGGTGATGAATTTGAAGTATCGCTCCCAGGTATCCAGCTCATCGAATTTGTGTAGCTCCTTGCTGCCTGGTCCGCCGCGGTAGAACTCGAAGCTGTGCCACCTGGCTCTGAGGGTCTTCTTTCGTTTGTCGCTGAGGACTTTCACTGCTGGCAGTTGAGGGCAGTGTTCGTGGTAGAGATCGACGATCTTCTGATATGGGACAGGTCCCTTGGTGTGTTTGTTATCTGTCTCTGTATCTGTATCTGTCTCTGTATTAGCATTGCGTTTGGACCAACGAGCTTCTGCGGACGCTCTTGCCTTTGCACTGTTGTCGCATATGCGAACGTATTCCCGATGCAGTCGATCATTCCTCAGCTTGCCAGGCTCTGACTCCGGAAATTTTTCGCTGAGGTGATCAATCCAGATGCGTGACCACCTCTCCGAATCGTCGCACTGGCAGATTTTCGCCAGATCTTTTTGGTTAGCCGGAAGGGATCCTGTCTCCCATTGCCAGTTCATCAGGCGGATCATCGCGCCGACCGCATCAAGCGGCCAGAGCATGGTGTCGAAATGAAAGTCACGGTGGAACAGGGGATAGTAAGGCATGCTCAGATTGGCTGAGCCCTTATCCGATTTCTCACTCATTCCCCTCTCCCTAACTCCATACCATACCCACACTACGCATGGTATATGGCCTTGATTATGTGGTCAAATCCCTTGCAATCTGGTAGTCAAGTCGTCAGAATAGGCGGCTGGGTACAGTTGAAATTGGAGCGACATATATGTCAAATGACAAGCCACGACTTCCTGCCGTTGTTCAGCATGCTGTTACTGGTGCGCGTCGTCCGTTTGAGAAGATCTCCGGACAGGGAGGCCACCTGGTTACCTGGGAGAAGGAGTCGATGTTCGCACTCCAGGCCCTGGCCAGGAACACGCTGCTCCAGAAGTGCGAGCCGCATTCCATTCGAGATGCAGTGGTCAACATCGCCTCGATCGGACTGTCGCTCAATCCGGCGCTCAAGCACTGCGCCCTGATTCCCCGATACAACAATCAGCTCAAGATTTACGAGTGCCATTGTGATCCGATGTACCAGGGTCTGATCGCTATCGCGACCGACAGTGGAGCAGTCATCAGCATTCGAGCTGATGTCGTTCGAGAGATGGATCGAGAAGACCGGCGCTTCTGGTATCGAGCAGGAAGTGATCCGCATCTCCATCACGAGCCAGATCCGTTCATGAAAGAGGAGCAGCGCGGCGAAGTGATCGGCGCGTATGCCATCGCTGAGATCTCCGGCTCCAAGTTCCCGCACATCACGTTCATGTCGATCGAGGAGATCGAGAACGTCCGTGACAAGTCCGAGCTGTGGAAGAAGAATAAGGCTGGGCCATGGAAAGATTGGTTCGTCGAGATGGCGAAGAAGACTGTCATCAAGCGAGCGCAGAAGACCTGGCCAAAGGGCACTGGCCGCCTGGAGCATGCTGTCCAGTTGGCGCACATTGCCGATGGCTACGCGGACAAGGATGCACCGATCGATGTGAAGCCGGTCGAGCTGATCACCGAGGAGCAGGCCAAAGAGTTGCGCTCCGGGGCCCGTAAGGCGAAGCTCAGGGTCGAGCGGATCTACAAGGCATTCAACATCGACAAGATGGAGGAGCTGCCGGCTGACAAGTTCGCGACCTGCATGAAACGAATCAACACCGCTGGTCTGATCCACATCCTGAAGACCGCGGAGGATGAACCGAAGGTAACTGTCTCAGCTAAAGCCTGGGGCATGACGTACCCTGACCTGGAAGCGATGGGTGCAGAATACAAAACGAAGGCAGTGATCAGTGAGTAAGAAATTTGAGGAATGGGATTTAATCGGAGAGCTGGGCGAGAAGTTCGTCGCAGCCGCAGCCAAGTTTCAGGAGCTGAAGTTGGCCCTGATTCACAGGGAGGTACAACGTATGGCCGACGATACCGGCACGACAGTAAGTTGGACTCCAGCCAAGCTGGAGAAATTCAAGGTAGCCTGGAAGGCCGCCGACGACGCCGAGAAGGAGTCGTTCACGTTCGATGGGAACGAGTACCTGGTGACCTATGGTCGCTATCTCATCGAGTACCTGGAATATGTACTCGGTGAAGCTGCATGAAACATCGCATCGTACCGTTCAGCGAGATCGCAAAAGATCCGACACTGCGTCTCGACGCCGAACACTATCTGAGCCGATTAACGTGTAAGTTTTGCCAGTATCTAAGCGGCCTTACTTGCGCCAATCCAAAATCATGGCAGTGCCCAGAGTGTGGGAAGTGCAACGATGGCTGAGCAATGAGGCTGGTTATTTACAATCGGCTTCGACCTGGAGCTGCCCATCTGCTGCCTAAGTCAGATGCCAACTTCAGCAAAACGCTTTGCGGTCGAACGTATCCTGGAGTCCTGGGAAAGATCGTTATTTATTCGGACGACCTGCACCTGTGCGGCGTCTGTCAGATAGTTCTGGAATGCAGGAGACGAGATGGCTGAGCAAAGAACATACGAGTGGTTCGCTGATCGCTGGGGCAAGCTCACCATGTCCAAGCGCATCGATGCCCTGCTGAATGGGCATGTTCATGAGCTGAATAATTTGCTGAAGACCATGAGGTGGGAGCAGTTCGAGGCTGGGCCTGATGAGATCCGGCAAGCCTTCGAGGCAGAGACCAGGATCGGTGACGCGAGCCCGGCTATGTCCTGGGGCAAGCGTCTTGAGGAGGAAGCGATCACCCACTACGAGCTGACCAGGAACGTCCAGGTCATCCGTTGTGGATTCAAGGTACATCCGCTCTGGCCGAACCTGGTAGGAGACTCAACCGACTTCATCGAGTGCATCGATGGCACCCTGGAAGGCGAGCCGAAGTTCGCCTGCGAGGTGAAGTGCCCGTTCAATCCAGACAATCACAAGAAGACATTGCGATTCGGAATGGCAGTCTGGCATCACAACCAGACCCAGGGTCACATGGAAGTCCATGACTTGGACGAGGGCAAGTTCGTGAGCTACGATCCACGGCACCCTATTGAAGAACAGCAGATCTATGTCCAGACGATCGAACGTGATCTTACCTGGCAGAAGCTGTTCCGGGAGAAGATGGAGGCATTCGATGACCACTTCAGAAATGGGACGTTTTACGAGCATGCCATTGCCCAGGCAACGGATGGCATCCCCTCAATGTTCTAAGATGAAACCGATGACCGTTGAGCAGGGAGCCATCTATGCGAAATACAGAATCAATCACGATGCGATCAACGAACACAACCTGAAAGCGTGGAGAACAATGTACACGCATGTTCAATCAGTTCTCGACACGCTAAAGGAAAATTTGAGAGGAGCTAGACCAGATGGACCTACAGTTACAAGCGAATAGCGAAGACATCACAGACCCCTGCATATTCCAGGCCGGCGACCTGAACGTCATGATCACGCCACCAGTTGGCGATGAAGACTACTGGTTATTCAAAGTCATGGTGTCTGATACCCAGGCGATCGTCGGATTCCCGAAATTTATGCAGATCGGTATCGGCTTCCAGCAAGAGGAAGACTGGAACACCAATCTACCCAGCACCAGCGAAGCTGAAAAGATCTTCGACCACATCAGTCATAACAAAGGCGACAACTCGATCCCTGACAAACGCTGCATTGAAGCGATCGAGATGATCAGGACAGCCGCCGCGTCATACCAACAGGAGAACACCGCATGAGACCAATGATACAGACGCCAGCCACTCTGCTCACGCAGTCGCAACCGCTCATCGACAATGCGAACAACCTGACGGAGCAGGCCAACAAGGCTGTGGTCTCGACCACCGAGGAGTTCGCCACTGCGACCGATTTCGTGCGAATCTGCCAGGGCCAGATCAACCAGGCCGAGGATGCCAGGAAGGCAATCACTGGACCGCTCAACGATCACATCGGATGGATCAACGATCAGTTCCGCCCGATCACCGATGCTGTGAAGAAGGCCAAGCAGATCGTGTCCACCAAGGCTGCCAAGTGGAAGTCTGAGGAGGATGAGCGTGTCCGCCAGGCCGCGATAGAAGAACAGCGCCTGGCTGATGAGCAGGCCCTGAGAGACGCTGAGGCGGCCTCAGAAGCCGGTGACGACGAGCGAGCTGAAGCGATACTAGATGTCGCCGCGGAAACGCCAGCTCCAGTGATGAAGGCTCCGGCTGCCAGGGGCTCGCTTACGGGCGCAACCGGAAGCACCAGAACCAACTGGAAGGGCGAAGTTCAGTACGAAGACATCAAAGCCGTATGTCAGGGCATCATCGACGACCATCTCCCGACCAACATCATCAAGGATTGGAACAAGACCGTGATGAACGCAGTCGCCAAACGAGTCGGCGCTGAATGGCCGGAAGATCAAAAGACCGGCAAGCATCATGGCCTGACCGTCAACAAGGATGTGAGCCTATCAGTTCGATAACGATTATGAAGAAGGTCTATAAGTACGAGCTGACCGTCCATGCCGGTGTGCTGAAAATGCTGCTGCCAAAAGGCGCTCAGATCTTGCACTACGGACACCAGGGAGATCCGAACATCATTTGCATATGGGCCCTGGTAGATATTTATGAGAAGGAACAGGCTGAATACTCGTTCCATGTCGTCGGCACTGGTCACCAGATCGATGGCTGGGAGAATTGGATCTGGGTAGCCACGGTGAACTACCATCCTGTTCCCCTGGTGTGGCACATATTCACGCTCCTGGAGCTTCCGGAAGCGTATCACCCATAGCTGACAAATTTGAGGAGACCGCTATGAACAAAGTAATACTGATCGGCAACCTGGGCTCTGACCCAGACACGAGGTACATGGACAACGGTGATGCCGTGACCACGATCTCGATTGCCACCAACCGTCGCTGGAAAGACAAGCAGAGCGGCGAGCAGAAGTCACATACCGAGTGGCATCGCTGCGTGGCGTTCGGCAAACGAGCCGAGACCATGACCACGTACCTGCGAAAGGGATCCAAGGTCTGCATCGAAGGTGAGCTGCGGACCAGGAAGTGGGACGACAAGGATAACGTCACCAGGTACACGACCGAGATCCGTGTGGACAACTTCGAGTTCCTGGATAAGAAGGAAGGCGAAGGCCGACCGCCGCACCCTGCTGGCGAAGGCAAAGATCCTGACACTGACCAGGATGGTCTGCCACCTCAGTCACGCACGGATGCTGATGACTCAGCTCCACCTGACGACTTCGACGACGACATACCATTCTGAGGAGGTGACGAATGAACACCGAAGCGGACGAAGTGCTGTCGATAAAGGATGTACGAGACAGCTTCAGTGAGAACCTGCCGGAATGGCAGCGCGAGATAAACCTGCACTGGTTGACCAGCCTGCACAATCACATGGCAGAAGGTGGAATCTGGGGCTCACCGAACCTGGGCACCGTGTACCGCAAGTGCGGTGACGGATGGGTCCTGGTGGAGAACTTCCGTGGGTAAAAACGCATACACATTCGGACCTGAGATAGAGGGGCAGACGCTATCGGAAGCTCATCGGAGGTACTTTGAAAAAGCCGTGAAGCCAAAAGGTGTCATCTGTCCATGTTGTAAACGCTTCGGCAAAGTGTATGCCAGAAAATTCAACTCAGGCATGGCCATGCAAGTGATTAACCTTTATCGACACAAGGATGAAGGATTCATTCATCTGCCATCGACTGGTACACGACACATTCTGAAAGACAACCAGGTTGGCAAGCTGGTGTTCTGGGGCATGGCGATAGCGCAGCCAAATCCAGATAATCCAGCAAAAAACAAAAGTGGCTACTGGAAAATCACTGATCGAGGGATCGCCTTTGTCGAGAACCGCATCTCAGTCTGGTCTCATGTAATTGAATACAACCAGATCATCCAGGGATTCCGCGAGAAAAAACGAATCACCATCTCAGATGCACTGGGGAGACCATTCCACTATCAAGAATTGATGAAGGATAGTCCGCCATGACTCAGCCACTTAACTACTGCACCCATGCCTGCGAGAACATGAAGGCTCTCGATGATGCGATCATCAGGAACGAGACCAAAAAAGTAGGCAGAGCGATCCTGGCTTCGGCCATGGAGTGCATCATCCTGCTGGAACAGGCGGAGAAATTCATATTACCGTCATGGGGCAAGATCTTTGAGCAACACGAGATGGAGATGTGCGACGAGGTTCAAATCCCGACTCGTCTCCCGTATCCAATCGTGGCGCTTGAATTTCCTTGCCCCTATGACGACCCTCGATGCGAGCCGATGATGCCGCAGGAACGACAATGCTCGAAGCGCATCGCGTTATGCGTCGAGACCGAGGTGCTGGATGAGCAAACCGAAATGCTTGCTCACATCCACCAGGTCCACACTGGCGACATGAAGGGCTTCTACGTGTTCCCGATCTCGTACTCGGATGATCTGGATCTCTGGATACCACCACCGGCTGGGATGTTCTTTCCTCGTGGCGGCAACGAGACCATGAAAGCGATGTCGAAGCATGGCCTGACCGCGGTCCTGCCCCTGGGCTTCTCTGCCTACAAGGAATATCCGGAGGAGGAGCGCCCCACCAGGGTCATGCGAGACCTGTCTGACGAGGTGTTCGCTACGCTCCATCTGCTGACAGCTCTGGCAATCGACCATGGCCGCTACGAGACGTTGCCAGCACCCACGAAGCTCAACAAGAAACGAGCGAAGAAAAGCCGAACGCCATTCTATGAATACAAAGTCCTGGACATCGTGGCTGACATCCTCCAGGCATCTCCGGCTGCCAAGCCACACCAGGGAGGCACCATGCCAGCCCCAGGATGCACAAACGCCGCGGCCACATACGCCGGCTACGCTCCGGCAGGACCACCTGGGTCCGCAACATGATCGTCGGCAAGCCCACTGCCGGCGCAGTCGAGAAGGAGTACAGCGTCCATGAATGAATACGTCCACCTGGTCGGCGCTGAGGAAGTGACTCGCGCTGCCAGCAACATGAGGGCTGCTGCCGAGCAGATGACCCAGGCTGCATCATCGATCGATCACACCCTGGAGATGTTCCTGCGACGTTACGAGGAGTTGGTCCAGCGTCAGGAGCTGGTGGTCGCGTAGATGACCGCTGTCGATGAGAAGTCGATATTCGAGAGAGTATTCGGGAAGGATCGTCATGGGTGAAATAGCAGAGATGATGCTGGACGGAACCATGTGCGAGGGCTGCGGTGAGTTCATGGATATTGGCGGCGAGCCCCCAGGCTATCCGGTTCGATGCGCTGCTTGCAGCGAGGAACCTGACGACAGCCAGCCGGTGAACTACAAGCCTCCGAAGACGGTGGCCTGTCCGAATGCTCCGAGCTGTGAGCGAATGTTCCGCAGCCGGCAAGCTGCTGCTCAGCACTGGGCCGACAAGCATGGCTGATGATGTTCCTCGCGATCTATTTCCCCAGGCAGAGATTCCCCTGGAAGCCCAGATCAAATGCGTCGAGCGTGAGATCACGTTCCGGCGTCGAGTCTATGCCAGGCGCGTTTCCCAGGGACGCATGAGCGAGATATTCGCTGACCAACAAATCAAACTGATGGAAGCCGTTTTGGAAACATTACAGGAGCTACGCAATGCTGATCTATGACTGCGAAATTGCCAAGCTGATCCCGCCGAAAGACGAGCCCAGGGAAGAAGGCTTCGAGTATTGCGAAGGCTGGGGAGATCACCTGGGCATGGGCATCTCTGTGGTCTCGGCCTATGACTTCGAGGAGGGCTTCCCCAGGATCTTCATGGAAGACAACCTGGACGAGCTGTTCGAGATGATGGAGAAGACCGACATCATTGCCGGCTTCAACAGCAAGCACTTCGATAACAAGCTCATCGCTGCACACGGATACACGGTCCCGGACGAGAAGACATTCGATCTCTTTTTGGAGATTAAAGAGGCTGCCGGGGCCCACAAATTCGCCAAGGGATACAACCTGGACAACTGCTGCCTGGTGAACCTGGGCTATCAGAAGTCCGGAGATGGTGCCCTGGCTCCCAAGCTATGGCAACTGGGCCGCATTGGAGCGGTCGTGGACTATGCGCTGCGTGACATCATGCTGGAAATGAAGCTCCTGGAGCTGTGCATGAAGCAGCCCATCATAGATCCAGGCAATACTGGCACCAGGATATTCGTCAAAAAGCCACAGACGACCTTGTAATCGGTGCAATCCTGTGGTCTAATTGATTATGTGTAAATAGCATAAAGGGTACAGTCATGAAAAAGTTCTTCTTTCCAATAGCCATGCTGGTCATGGCTGCCCTGGCATACGGCCAGGACTCGGCACAGCCGCCGAAAGATCTGTCTGGCTTCAGCGGATACGCTTGGGGAGCCGGCATCGAGTTCGTCACCAATCACATGGAAGGCGAAGACTACGATCTGATCAGCGCAAGCTGCAAGGATCTCTGGTATCGCGGCAAGCTCCTGAACGAAAAGCTCAGGCTCGTTTACTTATTCGAGGATGGGATGCTCACCAGTGGTATCTGGATCTTCGATGACGTAGATTATGAATCGTATTGGCAGGTGAGTGAGTTCCTTCAGAACACGTACAGCACCAACGTCGAGATGACAGTCAAAGGCGACGACTGGATCGAGGCCGAGATGTGGCCGAGAGGGACCAATGCTCAGATAGTTCACAACCTGGACGTAGAAGACGACCGTCATGAGGTCCATTACTACTACAGGAGCGGAGAGGAATAATATGGACATCACAATCGACAAGGGAATCCCAGTCCCAAAGGAACGACCGAACTTCAAAAGCTACATCGATACGATGGAAGTCGGAGACTCGTTTCGTGTCGATCCGGAATACTGGACTTCACTCCGCAATGCAGCCAGCAATATGAATAAGCGAACCGAGAAGCGGTTCGTGGTCAACAAGGTAAAGGAACCTGTGGACCCCAAGAAGCCGGATGGCAAGACTGGTGAGTTCGTCAGGATCTGGCGCAAGAAGTAAACAGTGGAGCGGTGACGAAGCGGCAGCCGTGCTGGTAGGGAGATTAGACACAACCTCTGTTGTGGAAAGACGTACCAACTCCCAGCGACCAGTGAGCCTGGCTGAATCGACGGACCCCGTTAGATTTTAGGCTCACGCCCAGGTTCGACTCCTGGGACGCTCCCATTACAACAATAACCGGAGAAGTCCATCATGCAATTCGAGCTGACTCGCACGACCGCCAAGTTCGGCGTATTCAATCCACGAGAAGAAAAGAACAAAGGCAATGCCTTCGACCTCCCGTTCTCAGTAACCCTGGGATCTGAGGTCCTGGCCATGCTCGCACCCACCAACGATGTCGATCAAAAAGACGAGGCCCTGGCCAGCGTAATGTTTACCCAGGAGGGTCACGTTGCCAGGCCATCGATCAATCCCATCGTCATCAATCGAAAACCAGAAGGCGCGGTTGTCAACATCTGGGATCAGGAAGACTTCGGGGATCCGCTGCAACTAAAACCGTGCAACCTGAAGTCACTGAAGGCTGAGCTGCAAACTCCCAACCATGTTGTCCTGACCGGGCTGATTCAATACTCGCAGTACAACGACAACGAACTCGTCCGCATCAATGCGCTGATGAACAAGTCATTCGACCTGGCCATCCACATCGAGCAGACAGATCTATTCGAGGATCCAGAGGCTGAATCCGAGGAGCAGGACGAGGGCTCCGAGGAGTAGTTCTACCAGGATCCGCTCAACCATGAGTCACACGCATCCTATCGCCAGGGCCCAAGACCTCATCGATCGGTTGAAACATCTCACCAGGCCGATCGGTGAGGCTGAGAGCAAAGATCTTCCCGCTGCATGGAATGAGTTGGAAGATCTTTTGGTCATGCTTGCCTCATCAAAAAAACTTCCACTCGACCAGAAAAAAGCAGATACACTTGCCACCGTTATCGCCGCCATCGATGACTTACGGAAAACGGAGAAAAGGGATGCTGATTCTGACGAGGAACCAGGGCGAGTCGATAAACATCGGGGAAGCGGTGACGGTGACGGTACTGGGCACGAAGGGAGGCCAGGTGAGACTGGGGATCCAGGCACCTAAACAGATCAAGGTTCTTCGCTCGGAGCTGTTGGATCGGGCTCCTTCTGATTCAATCCCGCACCGATCAGCCTGAGCCTGATAGCGACGAGTGACGACGACCAGGCCATCAGCCCAGGTCACGTAATCTTCAACAGTCAATGAACCTTCCGCAGACATCTCTGCCTGTGGGCTAACCTCGTGCTGCTCAAAGCAATCGTCAGGGAGAGGTGTCCGCACCGGGACTGGCACTTCCCGGATCTCCACTTCGGTTAAGACTGTCGGCGCTGTCTCGCAGCCCTGTAGCCAAAGCAGGGCAAATAGCATTGATGTCCAAATTCCCCAACTCCTCGCACGATGGTTCACGGAATATCTCCTCTCGCTCAATCCGGATACCGATTCCTTCTTCTTCCAGTTCCAGGATGTCCGCTTTCAGTTCTGATACCACAGCGACGTTCGCTGCTTCATCAACCAGGCGATCGGCTACGCACTTATCCAGCCGGTCTCCCAGGTCAGTAATTGCCACCAGGTTGTTGTCATTGGTTTGTTTGGCCTGAGTCACCGCGGCTTTCGCCTGGCCCAGCTTGTCATGCAGGCTTGAGTTCTCTCGCCACAGCAGTAGAGCAATGACAGCCATGATCCCTGCGGCAATCATCAATCCTTTACTCATAGCAAAAGTCCTTGTCGTCGATGTCATCATCCAGGAGACAGGCTTTCGTCTCCGTGAGATCATCACGCCGGCTTACCAGGTCCTGCAACCTGGCAGTCGCAATGTCGTTCGAGCCGTTGGCAGCGATCCACAACTGGGTCTCGGTGATCTGTTCAGTCACTGCCTGGATTTCATTGTTGAGATCCCGGATCTCTGACTTCGAGATGAACTTGTAAAGCACCTCGGTATTCTCCTGCACCGCTTCGGCCAGCTCCTGGCCTTGTGCTTCGCTGAAGAAAAACTCATCCAAGACTTTTACCGTGAAGCTCTGAGCCCGAAAGCCGATCACTGCCACGGCAACAATCAGGATCACTGGCACAGTGACCTTGGTCTCGCCTAACTTCGATAAATTCATGGCCATAATTAGCCCCCGTTTTTTGCTTTCTGCCAGTCCGTCGCTGACTGGCCTGTTAAATACGCTCCATACAGAACACCGAGCGACGTTGCGAATGCTCCGAAAACGATTGGATTGCCAAAGAAAAAGCCCATGCACAATGCGCCAGTAGCCACCAGGAAACTCAGGAATCTCTTGCCTTGATATTTATTCATGCGTAATCCTCCACTGTGATCCAGACCTGTTCCTCGGCATCCAGGGCATCGACGATCGTCTTGTACAAACGTGTGTACGCGACCACTGAGCTGGTCACCTGGCCGCGCTCAATCACATTCGATACTTGACCGTCGCCAACCAGGAGACAGCCTTCGGAGTCGTCGTCCTTGTTGCCGACATGGATATAAATGAACTGGAAATCAGGTACGTCCTGGAGCCATAGCATTCCCTTGTGGAAATCAAATCGATTGCCGTATCTCACGGTCATGCCGCCCTCAGTTCGCAGCTTGATCTGGTATCTACCAGGTGGGATTCGAGTCTCGCCTTTGATCTTTGGTTCGTTGAACTGATCTTCTAGCACGTAGCAGATGAACGCAGGCTGATTGCTCACCTCGAACATCGTACCCAGGGTAGCTTCATCTCCAGATGAGATGCGTCGATTAAGTAGTTCCATCAGACTGAGTTCTCCCGCATGATATTGCGAAGCCTGCTGCTCGGCTTCGTCGGCAATGAGACCAACAGATCCGCAGTTTTATCCAGACCTTGCTCAGCCAAATAATCAACCCGGTCTTCTGGCGATAGATCTATGAGGGTGTCCTGCAATGCCTCGAACTGGATAACAGCTCCAGCATTCGGTGGCTCATCCTCTTTATTTTCCGAAGATCCTGGTCGCTCCAACCAACCTTCCTTGGCTTCCTCCAACTTATCCCGAAGAAGATTATTCAGCTCTATGCCCTTCTCCTCGCCGCTCATCTCCTCGTCTTCCCACAGCTCCGTGATCTCCTTGCGAATACGCTTCATCTCGTTGTAGCTGGGCTTCATTGCCTTGGATGCTTCGACGACCTGCTCGTTGGTGAAGGTTGAATCGTATTTTGATGGCTGCTCCATGAACGCATCGATCTCGTCCTCCATCTCCAGCTTCTCCATCTGGCTGACAGCTCGCTCGATCTCCCTGGCATTCTGGCGTACCTGATAAATGACCTCCTCGAACGAAGTCCTCGATGGCGGATCATCGCCAGTATAGAAGCGCCTTGCTACAGGCATCTTGTCCCATCTGAGGTCTGGCCTGGCTGGATAATCGAACGACTTCCGAACCAAGTCGTCGCTCATCATCATCACGTAAGCGCCCAAGGTCCCAAAATATCCACGAACCAGATGTTCAAGAAGTATTGGATTCCTTAACGTCGCTGGGGCCCACTTCGGTAATCCCCTGGCAAGCTCGCGAGCTGTCGGACTGGTGGTAGGACGAAAGACGATCTCCGGCTTCACTTCGGCTATGTCCTGCATGTACTCAGGAACGATCGGTGATTGGAAGAAAGCGTTCCAGTTGTTCGTCGCTTCATACAACGGAGTGATGGCCTGCGGTAAAGGAACAAACGGGAACCGCGGACCCAGGATATTGAAAACTTCACCCATGACCCACCACATTCGATCGATCGCTACCTTGCCGGCGTCATCTTCATTGGAGTAGTAATACTCAAACGTGCGCTCGATGCCGACACCAAAGATCATGCCCAGCTCGAAGGATTTCGGGAGACGCCAGTGCTTGCCATTGGTCCAGAAATGGACGTACATATCCTTGTCGTCTGGAGGTAGTGCCTTGTATCTATCATCGTCTTTGTTCTTCAGCCAGATCATCAGTACAGCCATGGCATACATCATTGACTTGGCAAACGTCAGTCCTGGGGCTTCCGTGAATCGCTGTCCGTATCTAACCAGGCCCTGGACCCTGGCATTGAGGAACATCACGGACTGAACGAAGAATTGCACCGCGGCATGATCACCATGCTTGGCAAAGTTCATCAAGTCCTTGGCTTCCCAGATTGCCTCGGCCTTGCCGGCACCAGCTTTCATCGCAGGGATGTAGCCAGAACCAATTCGATTGGCATTCTCGGATGCTGCACCGATGTCGTTGTACAGGTGGAACAGCTTCCATGGTGCATCCAGGATTCGGTTTTTGAATCCTGTCTGACGCAAGGCTCGCTTCATCGCCTTGACCGTTGATACCGGATCGTTGGCGTTGATGTAGCCAGAATAAAAAGCGCCACCGGCAGCCATCATGGCCACCATCTCAGGCGACTTCGTGAACGCTTTCCAGGCTCCGGTCGCTGCCGACCATGGCTTGGGAAACTTCGCATGACGCGAGTTCGCGAATGCCAAAAAGATGTCTCGGAACCAGTTCGCCGCCATGAAATCTGGAGCGAGCGTGATCAAGGTGGTGCCGAGGCGCTTAACCTTTCGCAATGGCCACATGAAAAATCGGCCCATCACGCTTGAAAATTTCTTCTCATTGATCGCTGTGAGAGATCTCAGCAGCGTTTCTTCTCGGACCTCAAACCATTTTTTCTTTCCGTTGTACAGCACCGAGATGTAGTCATCTCCAACAGGTCGCTGCAAGGTCCACATCTTCTGCATGCTCTCCAGTGCTTCGGTGGGCATAGCTTCCCAGTCAACACCAGCTTGCTTGAGCTTACGCTTCAGCTCATCCATAGGGATGAACTCCTCCTTCAGGAAAGCAGTTGGTGGTGCCGGCACGAGCAGCCCAGAATCTTTGAGATTTTCGACTGCAAGCTGAGCAGCTTTGTTCTTCATCGTCGTCGTCGCGATGTGCTGGAAGTTGACGATGATGTTCTCCAGGATGTCACCGAGCGGATGCTTGGCTCCACGGAGACGCTTGATCGGTTGTGCTACGTTCGCAATTCCTGGGCCGCCCATGCCGGCTCGCTTGGCAAAGGATCCGCCCAACTCGTCGGACTTGATGCGGTAGAACGGCACGTAATCTGCCTGATCCCACAGCGGCCTGGTGTCTTCGTTGATGACACCTGCCTCTGATGCCCAGTCCAGGAATTGCGTCTTCCAGTCGTTGTATGCGTCAGCCACATCCTGGAACTCAGGAAATCGCTCGCCTAACTTCAGCAGCTCGTCCACACGCTCCTGGGTGAACAGAGCTTCCCTACCTTCCTTCAGCAGACGATCGGCTCGCCTGGCAGCCATCCAATAGCCCCAGTACGTGATCTTGTCAGCAACCGGCTCCAGGACCTCCAGGAGACCCTTGCTGCCTGGCTTGATGCCAGTGATCGTGCCCTCACCTTCGGCAGTCGTTACCGTCTCCCACACCGGAATGCCGTGGGTCAGGAACACGTACATTTGCGAATCCATGCTGGTGGTGAAGTGAGCCTGCTTGTACGCTGACATCTGTGCCGGCAGCTCGTGACCATGCGTTTGTCTGATTGCCCACTTCAGGCCGGCGAACTGATCGATCAGAGCTTGCTCCAACTTCATCTGTTTACGTTCGATGTTGATGATTTCGCTGATCTGTCTTTGCAGTCGCTCAAGCGATCGTGGTCCTGATGGACCGATATTCTTCCTCGCCCATTCGAGCGCATTGTCCAGACCAGTGTCGCCAGTCTTCGGCTTGCCTCGTTTGTGGAATAGCGGGAATCCTTTCTTCGCGGTCTCCTCCAGCTTCGGCGTGATCTCAATCTCCCAGGCTTCGTAACCCCAGTCCTTCTCGCCTTCTTGTCGCATGAGATTGTGCAGGCGCTCAACCGCTCTTGGTTTTCCTGGCAAGAAGCCGGCATGAGTATTAAATTCGTAAAAGCCATCTTCGGCTCGTGTTTCGATTCCCCAGACGCCTCTATCTTCCAGGTCAAACATCTCCCGGCCTTGTTTCACTAGATCAGAGTCGAGACCACCTTCGATAAACCGATGGATTTCAGGAGTCGTCAGTCGCCTGAGCCGTGCGTTATCCCACTTTTCGTATTCGTTGCCAGGCTGACCAAGAGTGGCAACACCTAACCGTTCCGCCTCATCCCTGGACGATTGACTGTTATCACCAGGCACCCAGACATCCTTCACCTTGCCTTTGAATTTCTTCAGGAACTTGTTGATGCTGTTGACTGCGACCTCGTTGTACGTGGTCCTGGATCCACTCAACGTCCTGCTACTACCTCGTGGAACCAGGATGCCCCTTAGACCGGCGTCTTCCGCTCGAATGGTTCCTCTATCTTTTTCAGATCCCAGGATGAGCCTGGCTACACGATCACCAACATTCTTCCGAAGCTGCTTGTTGGTCGTCTTCATGTCGAGTTGATTCGCTCCAGGTACTAACAGATCGATCGTGAAAGCATCTCCACGTTTGACCGGCGTGATCTCTCCGGTGAAAAGATCTGGTGTTGGATCTTGCTCAACTTCAGGGATTGGATGCTTAACAAACTCAAGTGATTCAACCGACTCAGCCCCTGACCAGCGAACCCCATGAACCTCGCCCTTGGAAAAGTAGATCCGTGGCATGCCACGCCTGGCCGCTTCAGCGATCATGTGTTTGATGACCAGTAGCTGCCAATCCTTCTCGAATGGCGCGAAGCTCTGGCCATCTGCATATCTTTGATACTTCCCGATGTTCTCATCAAAGCTCAGAATTTGAGCGCGGACAGTAGTTTGCAAACCTCTCGGCGCATCGTAATCAAAGAAGCCTGGCACTGGTCCACGCCCAGGCAATGGCTGACGGTCAGCAGCCGAAATCTTGTGCATCGCATCAGCCAAACTCGACCAGACCTTCCACAACTCAGATGCGTTGTGTCGATCCCAGTTAGACGAATCGCCGCTTGCATCTTCGATTAGTTTCGTCCAGGTCGCTTGACTAAAATCTCTCGCTTGAGCGGTCCTGTATATCTTGCCTTGCCTCCTCGTTCCTGCCGGCAGATCAGTCTCATCTCGCGTCTCATCCATGAGCTGGGCAATAGCCGTTTCTTCCCGCTCGGCCTCGATTTCCTTCTGCGGCGTTCCGTCCCATTCAGATATAACTCGTGGTGAGTTAATAGCTTTACGGTCAATCGTTTGAGCGTTGCCTGCTGCCCACTGTCTCTCCATCCATTCAGAAAAATCGACACCAGCAGTCACGCCTGTATTTCTGGTCGCATAGATCAAACGAGTGGTTAAACCGTATTCCCTGGCTTGTTGATTCACATACTGATCGAACTCCTCTCTGGAAATCAGCTCAGCGTTATACTGTTCACCGCGCTCACTTTTTCGCATCTTTCGATAGGCCGCGAACAGTTTGTTGCTCGCCTCACCGAGAGAATGGTAGAAGCCATGGTCCTCAAATACTTTGGCTTGAATCTCTCCTTCCTGTTGTTCCAAAGCAGTGTCAGCGGACGCTTGTCTTGAGGCCAGATCCGCTCTATAGCCAGCAAGTAGATCGATTGAGTTATTTGAGTATTCGCCAGTAAGGACAGCCTGGAGACGCTTTGACATATCCTTCGTCATTGGCCAGGATTTCAGTTCTTCGACGATCGTCTCTCTCGACTTAGCGAGGGCCTTAAAATCCTGTTGAGCTAGATCTTTGTGCAGTTGCTTCAGTCTTGGATTATCAAGTGATTCAGCCCTGGCCTTCTCGTACATGACCTCTGGAGGTGTGCCATCGTATTCCTCGCCACCACCAAAGGTGCCATCTCTGTTGTCGTAATCCTTATCGAAACCATGCTCAGCGTGAATCTCTTTCAGTTTGGCCTTGATCGTATCTCGAATCTCCTGATGCCAATCGGACTGCATCTCATCGATGTAGAAAACCTCGTTGCCATCAGGATCTTTGCGAATATCGAAGCGAACATGAGCTACGAAATTGTCGTCCTCCTCCCAGTGAGCGGTCTCTGTGAACAACTGCTTGTCTGGATTTTCCCAACGGAATAGCAGCACCCCGTAATCCTTGCCGGCAGGCTTGAGCATGTAGCTTGCCCAGGCATGAGTCTGTTCGTTGTAATGCTCCTCGGCAGCGTCCGCTGCTTCCTCCCAGGTGCTGTAATAACCGAGGTCACCGCCCTGATCGTCATAGATTCGGAAGTCGCCATCGTCATCCGTCATCATCTGATAGTTGCCGGAGTACCATCGTCTCTTGGTATTCTTTTTCTCCCACTCCTCTCGCGCCTCGTCGTAGAAATCTAGTTCGATTGCCTCTCTGGTTTTATCGTTGGCTTCCTCCTCCATGTCTTCTTCGCTGGTCCCATCCCAGGCACCGAGAGCTTCGTTCAGCTCCTCGGTGTCCATGTCTGCTTCTTCCGGAATGTCCGGATCAGCTTCAAGATCTGGATTCCAGTTATGCTCTGCCCAGACCTCTCTTTGCTGAGTATCGAAATAGGATCCCCAGTTCTCTGATTCGATGGGCTCCCAATGGTCGTACCACGTATCCTCCTCCGGTGAATCCTCCTCATCCGGATAGTCTTCGCTCCAGTCAGGTGGGCCGTAGTCTTCTTCTGGATTACCAGGTTCCTTGACCTCGATGTCCACACCATTGCGCTCGATATACGATTGAATGATATGCCTTGGGATCTTCTTCGGTTTTGTGCGACCAAACTCTTGGAGCTGGTTGGTCAACTCCTCGTGCCGCTCATCCATCAAAGCAGCATCGCGCTGCTCATTGACAGAAAGGAATTGCATCGGATCGTTTTCAGGATTTTTCTTCCAGTCATCCTTGAACTGTTGAGCTTCGCGGTTATATTTCTTGGCCTGTTTTTCCGTGGTCGGAAAGGCTTCCTCCCATGCTTGCTGCTGAGCAGCCTTGGCCTTCTCTGCAATCCCTTGAATCTCAGCGCCCAGTTCACGCTGCTCCTTGAAGACCGCAAACATTGGTGGTGGGAACAGCTTCTCAACATCCTCGAAGTTGGTGCGTCGTCCATAGCTGTGGTCTGATGTGAGCTGATACATCTGGCCCCAGGTAGCCTCGGCCAGCCAACCAGGATTCTTTGCATCACCCAGGCCCAGCCAATCGAGTTCGGCCTGCTTTATCTTTCCATTTTTGAGTTGGCCCTTCATAAACTGATACCAGCCATCGACAGAGGTGGCTTTAGTATCGGTCTCGTTGAATGCAGTCCACACCTGGGAGAAGAAGTATGGGGCACTGACATGACGCAGCCGGCCTCGCCGCTTGGATCTCTGATAACCACCTGGTCGTTGCACGAAGTCGCTCGACTGAGCAATGACCGACATGATCTGCCCAGTGGTGAACATCTGCTCCTGGCCAGTCATCCAGCGAACTACATTCTGTAGAGCCTCGACGATCCTATCCAAGATCTCCCTGGCTCTCTGCGATACGGTCTGTCCAGCCAAGATTCGTTGTGCGATGTGAGCTATGTATTCCTCCGCAGCAATCCGGCGCTCCTCAACATCATTCCAGTCCAGCTCGTAACTCCGCGCTGCTTCTCTGACCTGCTTCGGGAACGACTTGGCCACCATGTCCATGAACTCATCGAATCGCCATGGCGGAATGACTTGCCGGAGGCCGAAGTGACCAACCACTTCATGCAGTAGGGTCTCGACCGCTTCCGCCATGGAGCTGACGTTATTGGCAATGATGTAAATGTCATCGTTGAAGGCACCCTGGTCATACATCCCGGTGGTGTTTTTCTTGGAATGCTCGTCCTCCATAGACACCTGGAGATGCCGCGGCAGGTCCTCGATGGACTCGACCACTCGTACCGGAGGCACAGTGCGGAACATCCGATAGATCTTTTGTAGGATCTGTTGCACATCATCAACGGACTGACCTCTGCCGGCATTCGTCTTACGCCTGGCTCTCGCTGATGGGCCTTTCTTCGTCTCGACTTCGAGTGGATCAAAGACAGCCGACACCAGGCCGAGACTTGGGTGCTTCAGCCAATAGCCGGAATAGCCGGCGTCACGGATGGCTGCCTCGGATTCATTCAGATCTGGAGTTGCTGCCAGGTTTTCAGGATCAACCTGGAGGTCATACAACAGACGAGCGTCGATGCTCGTCTCATAGGTCTCAGGCCCTAGTCCCGATTCCTTCCGATACCCACCCGGAAGTTCCGGTGAGATACCATAGTACGTGCGGTCGATCCAGGTTTCCGGGAACGCTTGCGCCCTTTGCCCTTCGGCTCCGCGGATCCCTTGGCCATAGAAGCTGGGATCGATCCGGTCGATGTCGGCTCGCCGGCTGTAGTGCGTGAGGGTGATGCGCCCTTCTGCTGAGACTGGCGGAGCAACAAGCTCTCCGCCCTCTGTTGGGCGGCTTTCAGGAGTTGGTCGTTTGGCACTTAATCTACCCTCCTCGGACACCCAAACAGGCAGGAGTCCGATCTTCTGGTCAGCATACACGGTATCCGCGGCTGATGCTGTGCGGTTCGTCTCACCATGAGGCCCGTAATTGACCCAGCTATTCTGGCCCCTGGTCTCTACGGTCATGGCTCGCCTGGCAAGCGGTGAATACATTGCTGCGTGGTGCTGCCAAGCGTTCTCCTCGCCCCTGGCGCGGAAGCCAAAGCCATTCGCCAGGTGGCCGAAGTAATCGTGGACCACTCGAAATATGTCGTTCGCCAGAGCTACCTTGCCAGAGATCTTGTACTTGGTCTCGTTCAGCAGGGGATTATCGATCGCCTCGAACTCAGCCCTAGTGCCAAAGGCTTCTCGTGTTGGCAAGACCCACAGGTGATTGTTCTCACGGATGTCCAGGATGGCATCTCTGGGGCTCCTGTACGGATCCTTGCCCTTGACGAACTCGACCTCCAGGCCGCTCTCCAGGACATACTCATACTGTGCCAGGGTCTCATCGATCATTGCCTGGTAAGCTGCCGCGACAGCCGGATCACTCGGATCATGCTCCATCCTGGTGAACTCTCTGGCAATCATCGAAGCCCGGCGAACGTCGATCTTGGCTCGCTCTTTTGCTGGTTCGTACTCGATGTCATTGGCATCGGCATACGCCTGAGCTGCGTCAATGGCCGGCTGGAATGGACGGAAGTCCACCTCACCTCTGCCAGGCACGAATACCACCTCCGATAGAACGGCAGGTGTCTTCGTATTGGCAGTCTCCAGCCACTCACGCAGCTCCTCAGTCGTCATCGCGACCACTGAGCCCATCTGTGCGCCACCATCGGTGTAGTTGCGACGGTACGCCTCCTGTGCCTCCTCGGTGTCCCGGTAACCGAGCATGATCTTATGCTCGTCGAAGTTCTCCAGGGACATCGGTTTCGCTGGATCCTTCTTCTGGTTGATGATCACCGCATGGCCTGAATCCAGGTATGGACCAAAGAACGCATCGATCTGATCGAAGCCACCTCGACCATCAGGCTCCCTGCTCTCAGTGCCCTTCAGGTAGCCGTAGGCATCCTTCATCTTGAATTGCCATGGCTTACCCTTTCGATCAATACCCTTCCTGGTTCCGCCTTTCTTGGTCTCAATCGTTCCAGGAATTGAATCGACTCGCAGATGCCCCTTCGGATAGTTGCCGGCCTCGGCCTGCTCTGGGCTCTTTGGTTCCTCTACTCGACGCTGAACGGCATCCAGGCGAGCCCTGACGGAACTGCGAGATTCAACGACATCAGATCTGAAGACTTCCATCGGGCTGATCTCGTCTTCTTCTGCCACGATCTCTGACCTGAGCATGTCGTACTTTTCGACGAGCTTGTCGATCGCTCCCAGCATCGCATTGATATTCTGCACGGCTGTCACAGAGGCAGGCTTGTTGCGTAAATTGACAAGCAGGCCCTCAATGCCCTGACCTTCCTGGAAAGCGGTCTCGATTGCCATATCGGTGACGCCTGGATAGGCCATCCTGAGTCGCTGCCGCACACCAGATCCCCACTCATTACTGACCATTCGCTTCGGAGCTGTTGGTTCCTTGGCCAATGGATGCGTTTGTAGTTCAGGTAACGGGCCCACGAGATCTTTCAATCGCTCAGGGACTGTCACCCTGTCAGTGTCATGCTCCGTTTTCGTTACTTGCTCGCCGGCAAACAAGCGCCTGGTTCGTCTCTTGAATCGAACCAACTCCTCGTCCTCGTCTGGCTCGCCCTTCGCTGCCTCCTGGAATTGCTTCAACAAGATTTCGAGGTCTTTCCTAAGTTTTGCTTCGTCTCCTGCTGGCAGCTTTTCAAACTCCTCGAAGACCGTCATGATCTCGTCCATCTGCTCAGGAGTTAAGGTACTCCAGCGATTATCGATCTTCGTTTTCAGCGCCGGAGTCATCGCTGTCATGGCCTTTGGATGAGCTTCCTGGACCTTGGCGTATTCCTCCATCACTCGCTGCGCTCGTCGAACCACGCCTGGCTCAACTGGCTCAGCAATGTCGATCGCTTCGCCGGTTCTCCTGATGGTGATCTCCTCACCTTCCATGATGATTTCTTCGCCGGCAGCCCGTTCTCGCAGATTCTTGAGTTCCTTGAGGCCCTTCGGCAGCAGCATCACCCGTTCCTCGGCACCAACAAACATGCCGTATTTCCCGTTGGTCAGGGTGTATTGCTCATCGATTGTCAGGGGGTCGCCGGCAGCAACACGCTCCAACAGATCCACATCAACATCCACCTCAGACAGACCAAGCTCGTCGGCCTCCTCCTTCGAGATTTCTCGGTCCATCTCGGATGGCATTTTCTTCAGTGGTTTACCACCAGGCCCTGTCTCAGGAAGATCAATCCAACCAGGACCACCATCTGGATCAACATCCCCTTCATCGACCACATCCTTGTAGAGTGGATGCACCGCAGTAGCCAGGGTGCCACCAACACCGAAACCGATGATGGCTGATCGCCTCAGCATGGCCCTGCCTTCTTCGGTTGTGACAATCTCAACAAGGGCTTCACCGAAGGTCATCTCATCCTCGATGATGCCCATGGTGTAGGCTTCCTGAATAAGTTGGGTCACAGGCTCCTGAATCGCCTCAGCGCCTCCAGCCTTGAAGAATCGCTTCAGTAAGGTGCCACCTCCTTTGGTCAGAATCCCAAGCGGTATTTTCTCAGTCAGCATCTCCGCAGCAGCAAACACGGTGCCATCCAGCGTTGCTTCACTGTGCGATCGACCTCGGCTTATTGACTCAGCGTACTGATCAGCGAATACCTGGCCGCCCATAACGGCAAGGCCAAGAGTTGGGCTCCTGGTTACAGCAGTCGTGATCAGCATCGGAGACATATTGATCGCGCCTTCGATGATGGCTCCAGCGTAATACTTGGCCGAATCCTCCCGGACATTCGGTTGATAGTTCTGTAGGTATTGAGTCGCTTCCTGGTGGATCCGCAGACCTTCCTGAAGGTCGGCGTTGTTCTCCGCTTCTTTCAGCATCTCACCGTAATACTCAGCCGGCTCCTTGCCCTGGACGTAAGCCTCTACCTCAAGGGCAAAGCTATCCTCCGGGGCAACACCTTGGTCTGAAGCAGCCTCCAAAATGTATGCCAGATCTCGTGGCGCATTCAGGAACATCTTCGCGCCACCATATTGCCGCTTGAATCCCGCTGGTACGTTGGTCAGTGTGTCCCATAGCACCAAACCCCATGGATCTTCCGGCTTTTCTTCCCTCGGTTCTTTCGGCTCGTCAGGCTTGCGGTTTGCCCACTCCTCCCTGGCTGTCGGAAGGTAATCTGAACGGGCCCCAGCCGCCGCCACCGCTTCTTCCTGGGTAGCAAAATTCGGATGGATCCAACCTTTCTTCGCCCAGCTACGGGCGCTCTCGATCGCCTCCTCCTGGGAAACCTGCTTGCCATTTACCATGGATGGGATATTGAACCAGCGGCCATCAGCGTCGATCGTTATGCTGAGTTCGCTGGACGAACTGCCATCTGGATTTTGAACAATCGGCCTGGTTGGATCGATCAGGAAACCTGCTTGATCCTTTGGATACCTGGCCCATTGCTCTCGCTCTTTCTTCAGCCGGCCTTCGGGAGATGGCCTGCCTGGAGTATCTGCATTCGGGCGCAGATAATCATTCAGTGCGTTCTCTACTTCATTTTCTGGTGGCTCCTCCAAGCCGGCGCGTACCAGGGCAGAATGCGGTGCCGGCCTGGAACTGCCAAAGCTAAACTGACCACCACCTTTGTTGCTGAACAGCTCACGATTGAGCTTGATGTTGTCCTTGGTGATCTGCTGGCGTTCTTCACGAGTAGGAGCGTTTCGCTTCATCTCGGCTTTCGTTTCATCACGCCACGCCTGGAACGAATCGAATGCACGAGTCAGGAAACCAGGCTCCTCGTCTGATCCAATATCAATACGACTCACCGGAGACGCTATATCTTCGGTTTCCGCAACAATCGACAAGGGCTCTGGCTTTGGAATTGCAGCCGGAGGTGGAGCCTGAATCTCTGGTTCGTCGGCTTCATCAACAATCGATAAAAGCCCTGGCTTCGGAGCTGCCGCTAAAGGCTCCTGCTCCTCCTCGTCTTCTTCGGATATGATTGAAAGCTCTGCCATTACTCTACAATCTGAGGCACACCATTGACCATCTTGAATTTCCTGCCATCTTCTAACGTATAGACCTTGCCTGGTTTGATCCTGGCACGATCGTCAGGAGACAGTTTCTCCAGGATTCCGGTTGTATCCTTCGCGGCACCAGCACCTTCACCACCTTGAGTGGCATAGCGACGGACGATTTCCATTCTCTTATCGACACGAGTATTCGCCACTTCATCCTGCTGCTCAGGAGTCATATCCTTCCATTTAATCTTTCTGTTGGCGCTTGGCACATGATGTTTCTGACTCTTACGATCAGGATCGTCAAGATCCTTTCTGACTCGATCAACCTGGTCAGCCGCTTCTAATTCTGGGAATGCAACCTTCGCTCCTCCGCCTGTCCCATAGGCAAGCGCACGACGCTTACATGCCTTCAATGCAGATCCTGATAGACCTTCGCACTCCAATTCTTCGTAAGCCTGACGATCAACCTCAGAAGCAAATTTCTCGGCGTTTTCCGCACTAACTGGTTCACCACTTGCATCCAGGATCGGAGTCGATACACCCTCCGAGATGCTTATGTAGTTTCCGCTTTTGTCGGTCTTGATCGTTGCGGTTGGAGTTTCGGCTTTCTTGATCTGCGCCTCTGTGAGACGCCGCTTTTGCTCACGCTCCTGAGCGTCGATCGCGGCCTGTTTTGCAGCTTGCTTGCGACCTACGTGACCCTTGAGTGCAGCTCCACCAGCAATGCCGATGTCGCCGCCCAGGGTGCCTTCTCCCGTACCGGACTGAGCCATCAGGTTCAAGCCGAACTCCATCAGAATCAGGCCCTTCTCCTGCCTGGTCAGGCCCTCGCCTTTGGACTTGCCTTCCGGATCGTCCTCAGATTCCTCGACCTCGCCGCCTGTGGTCTTGGCATGCTCCTCATCGATTGACGAGCCCTTCTCATTGAGGGCTTTTTCCAGCGCGGCGGTCGCGCTATTTATGTCCTCTGGATTAGCGGTCTCAGACATACCGGCAAAGCTGTCAGGCCCAGGCTCGAACTCACCACTTCTATCTGGCTGTTGCTGAGCTTGCACAGGTGGAATCGCTGGTTGCGTACCTCCTGGATCTGGTGCGCCTGCAAAGGTAGGAGTTGCTGCTGCTGCTGGATTGATGCCACCTGGTCCTGGCAATGCCGCCATAGGCCCTGTTGGCGCACCACCTGGGCCGATAGGTTGGCCCTGTAAGGGTGCCTCTGGCTCCTGTGGCCCTGGAAAGGTCATCGCTCCTTCAGGTTGCTGGATGCCGCCACGAACGATGTCCTCTAATGCTGGGACGTTTGTGGCGATATATTCTTCAAGCAATCTACCCATGACTGATCCTCCCGTAATCAACGGTTAAGTAGCCATTCCTGCGCCCCACGAGATCTGGCCTGGTAACGATCACCTCATCAGCCATCACGCCTTCAGATATGTTTTCGTCACAGCCGATTGCTTTGGCTGCATCGTTCCAATCCCACCTGTACCAGTTGAACTCACCATACTTTCCAATCAGTTCGACGTTATCCTTCAACCGGATGTCGGATTCGTCTCCGCCCTTATCGGCTCCAGCCTTAATCATCGTACTCAGGCCGCCAGTGAAGTAGGCCGCGGCCACCGTGGTCGCCGCACCCAGGACTGCCTGGAATGTGCCACCACTGGTCTGTTCGGTGGTGGTCTGGGTCTCGCTGTAGGGTACGGTGCTGAGTGCAGCCAGGAGCGGTTGCAGATTGGTGATGTCCCAGTCCCTGGCTTCAACGAACTCCATGTAATCGAAGTCGAGATTCACCTGTTCCAACTGCCGGCGCAGTCCGCCTGTGACCAGGAGATTGTTCATCTCGTTGGAGAGCATCTGTTGGCCCTCTGCTCCGATTGCTCGGAACTGATCTGAAGCGGCTCGTGCCGCTACACGATCTTGCTCGAATCGATTCGCCGCGGACTCGAATGCCGAAGCATAGCCGCGCTCATACAGATCTGAGATTGCTTCCAGGCTCTTGCCGCTGGCCTCGGATGTCATGATGGCAGCCCTGGATCCACCAAAGGCCGAAGCCATGGCAGCCTCCTGACCTGCCGCGACCTGCCGGCGCATTCCTTCCTCACGCATCTCACGAGCCGCAGGCTCTAATGCGCTCTGGATATAGGGATTCATGTACGCCTGAATATCGGCGTCGAGGAAAGACTGCCCTCCCCGTTCAGCAAATTCTCGCGACCGTTCTACATCAGCTCGGTACGCGCCACCTTCGGTAGCTGCCATCTCCATCGCTGCCTGCTCATTCGGATCGAGTTCAGCGAATCGTTGGCCTTCATATTCCTGGTAGGGACGATCGGCAATACGCCGACCCATCGCTACCGCTTGCTGACTACCTGCCTCAAGCCACTGCGGGATCTTCCGTTCTTGAGTCGTTGTCTTTTTCTTTTTGGACATCTCTTGGTGCCCTCACAAAGTTGCCGCCACCATATTGGTAGCCTTTGCGCTCCATCAACTTGTCTTTCAAGTCGGTGTCGCGGCCAGTCATCATTCCGATAATGATTGGCAACCCTTTCCCTGTCGCCGGATCTCCACTTTTATCCGCAAATCTCTCGACCGCTTTCATAAGCTGGTCGGCAACATCCGTGTCTCTCCAAGTTCTCAAAACGTATGTCCAATCGTTCTGCATTACCCAGTCGTCGCTCCAGTCATCTCTCGCGATCGACATGCCCATCGCTGCTACGATCTGTTTCTGGTCGTGCGTCTCAGCGACAACGACAAAACCCTGATCAATCAGGCTCAGTATGTGGAAGATCTGCTTCGTTTCATTGATGCTGATCGTCGAATACCAAATATCCTCTCGTTGTTCCTTAGCCGCTCGCTTCAGTAAATGCGCGACCTTAATCACATCCCAGGGTGTTGCCCTGCGAATCTTCACCTTCTTCATGATGGCTGTCTCCTATGATTCCGACTCCAAAAAAACTATACCTTCGGTAGCGATTGGTCCTCCAACCTCAAGAATCCATACACAATAACATTCATCGCATCGATGCCGGTAATGTCGTCCCTAATCGTCAATACGACCTTTTGCATCGATCCGTTCCGTAATTCCAGGCCCCACCTGAATCCGAAAGTATCCTTGAGATCCAGAACTGGAATGATGCCTTCAGAATTACCAGACACGTTGAAAGCGATGAATGCACTGGTTCCATCACCCACGCCTGGCAATCCGGAGCATAAGCGAATGAAATCGAAGTTGGTTTGCAAAGACTCCGCAATATCTACTTCTCCCAGCTCGTCCGTATAAAACAGCCGCACTCCATTGGTCAGCGCAGCTATATTTCCGAACTGATTCAACGTCATGTTCTGATCGACGATGATGAACGACAACCTGATGATGTAGAGATCCGCTTCCTGTGGTGCTGTCACAAAAAAATCGACTGGCGTCACGCTACCATCAACCAGCATGTCGGATGATCCGCCTGGTGTTCCATCGAGAGTCAGGAACTGACGAAACGGACGGACATTCTGCCTCACGCCGAACGGAGGAAATGGCCGCTCGACGGTGCTTATCGCGCCCGATCTTTCAACTCGCGCTTCAGTTCGCTCAGGTCCTGCGCCGATTAACTTGGTTTTGAGCAATTACAGCTCCTCGTAGTAGCCCCGCATTCCCACGTTTGCTACGTCCGTTGCGCCGGTCACTTTCTGGAAAGCGATGGCGGTATCAGGCGGCAAGATTACTGCATCGTCCAGGACGACAAGCACTCCACCACCAGCACCATGACTGGCTATCGCAGTTTCACCTGTTGACGTTATTCCGGTCACGTTTTCCTCTAAGGCTTCGGTTTCGGCCAGGATACCTGAGCCGAAATTCAAATTAACCGGAATCACAGCCCCACCATCAGATACTGGCGCAGCGCCAGTGACCTTGTGGATCTTCCAGACTGATGCCACATCGCCTCCAAGACGAGCGAGTTCGACGACGAAGATTCTGCTCTGTGAGGTATTTCTGAAATACCCTACGAACTCTCCGGCTACCGCAGTAGCATCCTCAAAGATCGTGTTGAAAACCCGCTGGTCATCTCGCGACACGTAAAAACTTCGTGCGCGGGATTGCGCGTCAACAAGCGCCCTGCCCGTACTGTCTATAAGCAGCTTATTGCCATCTGCTGCACTTTCAATTTCTATGCCCATTATGGTGGCTCCTCAATTTCCATGTCGTTCATGATCGTAAAATGTAGATTGGCGATCTGCAATTCCCTGGTCGTAAGCTCCTGCAAAG
>Ga0114925_10000085_pt1 | contig 32428 bp, 27 predicted proteins | sample SumtaG_2_FD_87287 | JGI IMG/M metagenome (GOLD analysis project Ga0114925, IMG submission 87287) | Deep subsurface microbial communities from Indian Ocean to uncover new lineages of life (NeLLi) - Sumatra_00607 metaG | ecosystem: Environmental > Aquatic > Marine > Oceanic > Sediment | place... | reverse complement strand
TGACGAGACAGCGAAGTGGTCCATCATCGCACTTGAACGCATGCTCTCTGTTTGCTAGCAGGTTTTTGCGACATCGGATTTGTATTAATTCCACGCACGACCATTTTTTCGTGTGCCGCACAATGCAACATCGATCCCTAACGCACGAGCCGTGGCGGCTTTTGCAAGCGCTGCCCGATCGGCTGCGAGAGCATCCTTTGCATAGACAACTTGCACATGATTGGCTTTGTGGCGGGCCATCATTTGATCTCGGGAAACGCCATAGGTAACAGCATGCATAATGGGCCATTGTTTGGTTGTTGCATCCAGACGCCGTTGTGTCTCCTCCGGTGGAAGTTGGATCGCAGCAGCTCTGCCAATATCCATCATGAGTTTTTCACGTCCGGAAGAGCCGTCAATCCATATTCGGCTCCAAACAACTTCACCGGGCTTACTGACCCCTGCTAGGGTGCTTCCCCCAAGTCGAAAATACATTGGTGGTTGACGAAAACCGTGAGCGCCCTTCCATCCGCCTAAGAAATGAGCCGGGGGTGCTGCGCCTGAAATTTCGAATACCCAGACCCATTCATCTGTGGTGCCAGACTGGTCCCAATCCCCCCAGCGGATGTCATGAAGGGTATTTTCAACCGGCTCTCCGAGTGCCTCATGAATACGTTGTGTCAATAATCCATCGAGTCCAGCACATTCATCAACCTCATTGAAGTGAATGAGTGGTTTTCCTCTCCAGAGAATTCTTGATGAATGTTCAGCCGTTACAGGAGGCCTCTTACTGTTATTTAGCATTCCTTCAACAAGATCGCTTGCAGGCAGCAAATCCTTGAGGCCTTGTTGATACTGAATGCCGACGCAATCACAACCAAAGCGATCAGCAATTCGAAGGGTAGCGATATACATTTTGCATTGCATCAAGACCTGATCACGCGTGAGGGACTGTTGTTTATTTTGTCCAAAGTGAAAATGCATGCCCGCTCTTTCAAGCCAACGAAAGACGGCGCGAGCCTCTGACTGACTAATTTGCATGGTTTCATGATAGAGGGCACTCTGGCTGAGCCGTTCCTTGAATACTCCAGTTGCATGCAGGAGAACATCTGGAATGATCGCGTTGAACATCCCCATACAACCTTCATCGAAAACTCCCATCAACGCTTTTTTTTGAATCAGGTCAGAAGCGATTGCCTTTCCGAGTGATTGAAGCTTGGTGGGAATGTGGATGGCATCAGCACTTTGGACGTGACGTGTATCGTGATTGATTTTTTTTCGTTTGAGCCATGACTCGAGATGCTCACGAAAAAATTTGGAAGAGAAGTCATCAGCCCATACTGTTTGATATGGAACCCCAGCTTTGGTAAGTGACCCGTTGAGATTAAGCATGCCGACAAGTCCGGGCCACTGTCCTGACCAATTGGCAACCGTCAGAATAGGACCACGGTGAGTGGTTAGTCCAGGAAGTACATGGTTGGAATACTGCCATACTGCTTCAGCAACAGTCAGCGGTGCTGTAGGGTCAAGGCTATGGAAGACATCGATTCCTTCACGTGCACTTGCAATAAATCCGTGTTTCCGGGAACGAGAGGCTCGATGTGCCCGATCAAGCTGCCATCCTAATGTGGAAAAGGCATCTTTTAGCGAAGCTTCGAGAGCTTTCTGGGCAGGCCAACACACACGATTTGCTTTTTCACGAAGATCTCCACTAGCGATAAGAACGGCCTTTTTTTTCGTGGCTTTTTGCACCTAGCTCCCCCTATTCTTTTGACAATCGCGTACCGTGGCTCTGAGAACTATACTAACGCGATCTCAGACTAAATCGAAACCATTCCTTCCAACTTGAGTCTTAGTAAAGGTTTTTGTCATGCGAATGTTTTTTCCTGCCTTGAGTACACTATGCCTTTTCGTGATGTCTACGGCATGGTCAGCTGATCCTTCATCCAAGGCGACAAAAATAGATGGGTTTGATCGCTGGGTCATAGCGGCTGACTTTACAACTGACGGAACGTCGTTGGTTACCGCAGGCGGTGAAAGCCTGCTTTATCGACCTGGTGATGTTGTGGTCTGGAAGGCTGATGGCTCGCGTATCGGTGACCTGTCAGGCCATCCAACTGCGGTTTGGGCGGTCAAAATATCAAAAGATGGCAAACTTGCTGCAACGGCTGGATATGACGGTCTGGTCAAGCTGTGGGACTTTCCGAATAGAAAACTCAAAAGTGATCTAAAAAAACACAAAGGGTGGGTTCGATCGCTTGATTTTTCACCGGATGCCACAAAGCTTGCAACAGCCGGTGAGGATGGCACAGTTATCGTGTGGAATACGGCGGATGGAGCTGAAATAAAGACAATCAAAGCTCATGAGGGGCCTGTTACCGCTGTCGAGTTCTCTCCAGATGGCTCGATCCTAGCAACGGGAGGAGGGGACAAAATTGTCAAACTATGGGATGCAGCAAGTGGAGCAGAGAAGGGAAAACTTGCAGGTCACGAAGACACCATCTGGGCAGTCGCTTTTTCCCCAGATGGCGCAACTCTCGCTTCTGCTTCTGCTGATCGCTCCTTAAGACTTTGGAAAATGTCCGATAAGAAGTTGCGAGCGACGCTAAAGGGACATAAAGATTGGGTGACCAGCGTTTCTTTTTCGACAGATAACGCGCGTTTAGTGTCGGGTAGCCTCAACGGAGAAACGAAACTTTGGGATGCAAAAACGGGGGGCGAGCAGGAAGGGCTTGCAGTTGAAAAATCCAGCATTTGGTGTGTTTCTTTTTCGCCTGACAACAAAAAATTGTTTGTTGGTACCCATAAGGGTGGCAAGCTTATTGCCGTGCCAGCTGTCAAACTGTTGGCACCTCCTCCAGCACCAAAGCCGAAGCCAAAGCCAGTAGCGGATGTCCCATCTCAATCAAACATACTTGTCCCAACAGCTTTTGAAAGTAAGGCCGGAGCTAAGGGGGCCATCGACAAGGATGGGACGATAATGGTTTCTGGTCCCTTGTCGAAAGATACCTACACCATTAAGGCGAGTGTTCCAAAGGGACTTAATCCTCGAGCGGTACGCCTAGATGTTCTGTCTGATCCAAGTCTTCCGGGAAAGGGCCCAGGTCGTTCCGCTGGAGGAAATTTTGTGATCAATACATTGCGTGTGACGTTTGGGGCTCCTGGAAAGTCTGATACGCCAACCACCATAAAATTTTCAGGTGCGAAAGCCGACTTTGAACAAGCTAACTATGCTGTAGCAGGTGCCATTGATGATAAGCCTGAATCGGGCTGGGCGATTGCAGGTTCTACTGGCAAGGCACACCATGCTATCTTTGACATTGCAGGTGATGTCAAAGTGTTACCGGAGTCACCGTTGACAATCATCATTGATCAACAATACCAAGACAGTACACATGCGTTGGGAAAGTTTCGTTTCTCGATGATTCCTGCTGAATCACCGAAGAAGTAGGAAAAGCAGGGAGTCGATACAGTGAGAGGGCATTCATTGATGAAAGAATTTGTATGGTCAAGGGTTGTTGTTGTCGCATGCCTCGCGGTTGGTGCAATCGTGGGATGGGGTGTGGCATCGCGTCAACCACTTCCAACAGCCTTTGCAATCACGGCTCAGGCTGATGAGACATTTGCAATCTGTACGGCTCCAATTGACGCGGCAAATGGAATCGAAGGGATTTTTATTCTTGATTTTCTCACGGGTGACCTCACTGGAGGTGTTCTGAATGCGGCTTCTGGAACGTTCTTGACGTCTTACAAGTGGAATGTTCTCAATGACTTGGGGTTTCAGGCTGGCCAAGCCAAAAACCCTAAGTTTTTACTTGTGTCTGGTCATGCAGAACTTCGTCCGAATCCGCGTTTTGGCCGACGCCAGATGGCCCGGTCAGTTATTTATGTCACTGACTGTACAACGGGAGCCACTGCGGCATATGGCATTCCGTGGTCTCCGCAGCAGGGAAATGCATCGTCGCCGATTGTGAGCGAACTTGTTCCCTTAGATGTTGCACGTCCTCGGGCGGTGCAGTGATGAGAACGCCCGAGAATTCTTCTGACACCATTTCAACCAAGGTTCTCCATCTTGTTGTTAATGGACTGCCGCGTCGTTTTCCTGTTGGGACAACGGCATTGGATGTTGTTCAAGATTTGGGTTTTGAGCAACGCCCAATAGCGGTTGAAGTAAATGAACGAGTGATTCGTCGTGTTGAGCTCAACGCGTGTATGCTGTCCGATGGTGATTGTCTGGAAATTGTTACGCTTGTGGGTGGCGGGTGATAAAAATCAGAACCTCCGGAGTATGATTTGTTTCTTAAATTATGACAGTCTCTGTAAAGTCTTCCGATAATATCGCGCTTCGCATTGGTCCGATTGAACTTAAGAGTCGGCTTGTTGTAGGTACTGGAAAATATCCTACGTATGCCAGCATGGCCCGCTGCCTCGAGGCTTCTGGCACGGACTGTGTGACGGTGGCCGTAAGACGAGAACGTCTTATCAATGACGCTGGAGAAAATATCCTCGATTATTTGGACACCGGTCGGTATACCCTGCTGCCGAATACAGCGGGTTGTTTTTCGGCAGATGACGCAGTTCGAGTAGCACGTCTTGGGAGGGAACTGCTGCGCGATCTTGGAAACCCAGGATCTGAATGGGTAAAGCTGGAAGTTTTGGGTGATAAAAAGACGCTTTTACCGGATCCGGTCGGTACCATCGATGCTACGTCAAGACTCGTTGAGGATGGTTTTTCAGTGCTTGTCTATAGCAGTGATGATCCTGTTGTGGCCCGACGTCTCAAGGAATTGGGAGCTGCAAGTGTGATGCCAGCTGGCAGTCCAATTGGCTCAGGCCAGGGAATTCTCAATGCCAATAACCTTCGTATTTGTATGGAGTATCTCAAGGATGGGGATCCTGATTACCCCGTCATTGTTGATGCTGGCGTTGGAACGGCCAGTGATGTTGCACAAGCGATGGAACTTGGTGTTGATGGAGTGCTGCTCAATACCGCTATCGCCCATGCGTCAGACCCCTTGAGAATGGCTGAGGCGATGAAAGCTGCGTGCTATGCGGGGCGTGAAGCTTTTCTTGCTGGAAGGATGCCACGTCGTATGTATGCGAACGCATCAAGTCCTAGCGAGGGAATACTTGGCGGGAGTAAGTAATGCTGGCCAAACGAATTATTCCGTGCTTAGATGTTGAAAAAGGCCGTGTTGTAAAGGGAACCAAGTTTCTTGAGCTTGTTGACGCTGGTGATCCAGTAGCAGTAGCCGCTCGATATGAGGCTGAGGGTGCAGATGAATTGGTGTTTCTTGATATTACCGCAAGTCATGAAGGTAGAGCCATCATGCTTGAAATGGTGCGCCAAGTTGCTGAGACGATTTTTATGCCATTTACTGTTGGAGGAGGAATTCGTTCGCTTGAAGATGCAGTGCAGTTAGTGCATGCGGGCGCTGAAAAGGTGAGCATCAATTCATCAGCAGTTCGTCACCCACACCTTGTTTCGGCTGTTGCTGATCGATTGGGAAGTTGTGCCACGGTCGTCAATATTGATCCCAAGCGGGTGATACGGGATGGTCGTGAAATCTGGGAGGTATTTGTAAATGGGGGTCGGGTCCCAACCGGATTAGAAGCTGTTTCCTGGGCTCAGGAAGTGGAAAAACTTGGAGCCGGGGAGATTGTACTCACGTGTATGGATCGAGATGGTACTCGCGATGGGTACGATTTGGAGATTACATCTGCAGTGAGCAATGCGGTTGGAATTCCAGTCGTTGCAAGCGGCGGAGCAGGTTCGGCTGCCCACTTGGCTGATGCAATTGAGTTCGGAGGAGCGGACGCGGCGCTTGCCGCTGGCATCTTTCACTTCGGACAGTGTACGATTCGGGAGGTCAAGGAACTTTTCCAAACTCGTAGAATCCCAGTGCGTCCCGCCTAATTCAATGTCAACTACTGAACCATCATCGCTTCCAGAGCCAGCCGCCGCTGAGCCTGCGGAATTCCCAGTTGGCAAGTCAGCCTCTGACAGCCTGGAAATCAATCGATTATTTGAGGGTCTTGTAAAGCTCGACGGGAGTGACCTACACCTCAAGGTTGGACAGCCTCCCATTATGCGAGTCAAAGGAGCTCTGACGAAGCTAAAATTTCCACCAATTGATGCAGAGCACATGAAGCGGTTGTGTATGCCCCTTCTTGATGAACGACAAAAGCGAATCTTTGCTGAAGACGGTGGAGCAGATTTTGCCTATGCGTGTATGGCCGATGGAAAGAAATGGCGATTCCGTGTCAATCTGCTCACACAACAGGGATCTTTGGGACTGGTTGCTCGAAAAGTCAATGACAGCATCCCAGACTTCGAAAAGCTTTTCCTTCCACCAGCTATTGAAAAGCTTTGCAAGTTGGATCAAGGCATGGTGTTGCTGGCAGGAGTGACAGGATCGGGTAAAAGTACAACCATTGGCTCGATGCTCAATTATGTGAATCGTCATTATCGCAAGCATATTCTGACGCTTGAGGATCCTATTGAATTCGTTTTTACAGAAGATAAATGTTTGATCAATCAGCGAGAGATTGGTGTGGATGTCAAGAATTTTGAGATTGGCATGAAGCACGCGGTTCGTGAAGACCCGGACATTATTTTGGTTGGTGAGTTGCGAGATGTGGAGACGTTCAAGACTGCAATTCATGCAGCTGAGACAGGGCATTTGGTATTTGGTACGATTCATGCCGCAACAGCCCCAAGTACCATCACTCGTATTCTGGATCTTTTTCCGCAGGAAGAGCATGCTGCGATTCGCAGTGCGATTGCATTCAACATGAAGGGGATCGTTGCCCAAAAATTGTTGAAGTCAATTCGGCCTGATGTGAGTCGTGTGCCCGTGGTTGAGTTGATGTTTTTTGATGGTCTCGTTCGAAAGTATGTTCTTGAAGAAGATGATCATTTGTTGGCTGATCATATTAAGAAGTCGCATCGTGATGGCATGCAAGATTTTACAATGAGCTTAAAAAATCTTATCGATCAGCAGTTGATTGATAGGAACGATGCTATGGAGATTGCTCCAAACAAAGAAGCTCTGACGATGTTGCTCAAGGGCATCGGGGTGACTTGATGGATGATGGGGCTCGAAGAAGGTGGTTGTTCCTGCAGCTTTGTGTCTGCATTGTCCTGTCATGCTCTGTTTCACCAGTGCAAGCTGAGGAGTGGCCTGCAACGTCACCGGAGTGGATTTCTCGTGGGGCTGGTGGAGGTCTCAGCCTTCTTTTGGTTTGTTGTTGGTGGCTCTTGGCACTTGGTTGGGTATTTACAACAGACTGGTTATCTCGAGATAGTGTGAGTCGTGGGTATGCCCCGAATTTCTGGGGTCCGTTTGTAGCTTTTCTGTTTGTTCCGGCAGCTATCGCGGCATGGTGGGTGCCTTGGGCCTGGGCTTCTCTCCTCCTCACCGCAGTAGCGTGGCTGCTACCGCCCTTCGTCTATGTTCTGATCCGTAATCCAAAAGTGCCAAAATCGGAGAGAGTGCTGACAGTCGGCCACACCAAGCGCGTGATGGCGCCACTGTTGGAGCGTGTGGGTGTCGAAATTGATACTATGGAAGAAGGTGGTGATGACTTGCTGCCCACCGTTGTTGTCCGGATGTCTCCCGATAAGGCAGAGTCAGATCCGTCAATGACGAAAAAGCTTGAGGCTGCTGCTGGCTATTTAGATGCGTGTACAGCAATGCAGTCCGCAATTCTTGTGCGAGCTGATAAGGTTCGCTTTGATGTTGCTGCGAGTGCCGTGCATGTGCTTCATCATGCAGATGGCATCTGGGTAAAGCCACGTCTAATGACTTCAGCTGGCTCAAAGCGTGAACCAGAACAGTGGGCTGATGCACCACCATTTTCTCGTCCAGATGGCGATGCCATTTTGGTTGTTCTCAAGGCTGCAGCGGGTATTGATCCCAGAGCGAAGGGCCGTCAGCGTGGAGCCTTTGTGATTGATGTTGATGGAAAGTCCCATCAATGCACGCTTGTCGTTCAGACTGTCAAGACTGGTGAGCAAGTGGTTGTTGATATACAAAATAAACCACCATCTTTGGCAACATGTGCGGATCTGGGGATGGGGGCTGACCTTGTTGAGAAGTTTACGAAGATCCTTGAGCTCTCAAAAGGCCTGCTTATTCTCTCATCTCCGCATGGAGCGGGACTAACAACCTCATTCGATGTTGCGATCAATACAGCTGACCGTCTCATGCGGGACTTCATTTCACTTGAGGATACCGCTGCACCAGCTGCTGACATTCAGAATGTAAAGCCTGTTCGATATGATACAAAGCAGGGGCAGTCAGCCATTGAAGTTTTAGAAAAGGCATTGCTTGATTACCCGGCTGGAGTTCTTGCGCGTGACCTTCGTGATCCTGCCTTGGTTGTTGAGTTGGTGCGGGTTGCTGAGCACGATGAGAAATTTGTTGTCGTCAGCCTCACTGCGTCAGATTCGATTGACGCGATTGCAAAAGTACAGTCCTGTCGAGTGCCTGTTGATCAATTAGGTGAGAGTCTTATTGGATCCCTTTCTCAGCGACTTGTGAGACGACTGTGTCCGCGTTGTAAAATAGCATTCAAGCCGCCACGTGAACTTCTTGTGAAACTGAAGAAAAGCCCAGAAGATGTACCTCAGTTGTATCGTGCCTCTCAGCATGGGTGTCGTGTGTGTGGAGGGTTGGGATATATGGGGCGAACTGCAATTTTTGAGTTTACGTCAGGACCAACGGTGAGGAAGTACGTTTCAGCAAAAGCAGATTTGCAGAAGATTCGTCAGGCTGCTGTGCATGATGGAATGAAAAGCCTTCGTGAATCTGGTACAGCGAAGGTGATAGAAGGGGTCACGTCTTTGGAAGAGTTGCAGCGGGTGCTAGCCCCGGCGAGAGCAAAAAAAACAGTGTCGGGAGGAAAGCGAAAGTGATTAGTCTTGTGCTCCTGCTGCTGATGGGTATTTGTGCCGGGCTCTTTTATCGAGAGGGCTTGTGGTCGGCGATGGTGGCAGCCATTAACGTTCTCTTTTCAGCAACGCTTGCAACGGCGTGGTATGAATGGCCAGCAGGACTTATTCAAGATGCAGTTCCTGGAGCGGGTTACGTTGTAGATTTTCTCTGTATTTGGATCTTGTTTGCTCTGTTGTTGACCATCACGACAGAAGTCACGATTCGAGTTTCACGTACCCGAGTGAAGTTTCCCCTCTGGGTTGATCGTATTGGTGGGCCAGTCGTGGGGCTATTTGTTGGTTGGATCTTTATCTGTTTTGTTGCCACAACACTGCATATGGCTCCCCTTCCACGCGATAGCATTCAACCCAATCCAACTCAACGCATGTTCGGTGGTTTAGCCCCGGATAGGAAATGGCTACAGTTCGTTCGAGGGGCGACTCGTCAGGGAGCGCCTTTTTCCCGACCAGGTGAAAATGAGGCAAATGTCTTTGATAAAGAGGCGGATTTTATTCTGAGATATGCAGATCGTCGAAAAAAACTCGAGTCGGAAGGTTCACTATGGGCGAAGCCTTGAGAAGTATTGAAACAGAACAAAATGAATATAAGCCTGTCAGTGGATTGGCTGTTGCCGCATTGTTTGCAGGCTTTTTTTCTGCAGGTGCACTAGTCACCCCATTCTTCTGGTTTGTTCCTTTTCTGGGTGTTGGTCTGGCAAGTCTTGGGCTTACAGATGTGAGCCGGCAGGGGGTTCAAAAAGTTGGCAGGACGGCGGCCCTATGTGGTCTGGCTTTGTCTGTAGGATTTGGTGCTCAAGCAATATCGTACTCGTATGTGAAGAGAAGTGTTTCTGCATCGCGTGCTGAGGAAGCAACGCGTCTGTGGATTGCAGCTATGCTTGATGCTCGAGTTGATGATGCGAGAGAAATGAGCTTCCTTGATGAGTATCCAATCAAAGAATTGGCCAAACAGTTGTCTGCCTGTGATGCTCTTGTGGAACCACATATTCAGATTATGGACAAAGGAGCATCTGATCTACGAACGTGGTTTGTGCAGGTCCGCATGGAGCCGTGTGACTCTGAACGCATAGAACTGGTAGTCGAGGTAGCCCATGGGAAGGTTGCTCGGCAAGGTGGACTAGTCGAAAGGTGGATGGTTGTAGATGTCAAGCCAACTTCTACTTAACGATGTGCGGGTGGGAATGGCACAACTGAGTCAATCGAGTTTGTTCCAGCTGCAATCATAACGAGACGGTCAAAGCCAAGTGCTGCACCTACCCCATGTGGCATCGTTCCTTTGTGAGCATTAAGAAATTGCACGGGTTGTGGCAGCGGATCTCTCCCATCGGCAGAACGAATTTTATTTGCTTTCTGAATACGATCGGAAATGATGTCTCGGCGTATTTCCTCTTCCCAGCCATTGGCCAGTTCAATGCCATTGAGAAATAACTCAAATCGCTTGGCTGTGTTTGTATCATTGTCATCGAGGCGTGCAAAAGCAGACTGAGAAGCAGGCCATGCCTCAAGTGTTGTGGGTTTTTCAAGTCCCAGTTGTGGCTGTACCACCTCGGTCAGGATAGCCTCAAACCAACGATCCCAAACTTGTTGGTATTGGAGTTCGTTTTTAGGATTTCGGTAATAGGATTCCGGAAGATGAAGGTTTAACTTCTTGCCAGCAGAGCGCAGGTCATCAAGGGAGGCTGAGAAAGGATCGACACCAGCGAACGTCTGAAATGCGTCAAAGCAAGAGACTCGTTCGATACCTTCTGTTCCAACAACTGCCGAGCATAGTTTTGCAAGAAACTCAGTGGTGTTGTCGAGTGTTGCCTGAGGTTCATACCACTCAAGGAGTGTAAACTCGACGTGATGGAGCTTTCCATGTTCTCCATCACGAAATGATCTGGCGAACTGATAGACAGGCCCTGAGTCTGCTGCCAAGAGCCGTTTCATAAAAGCTTCAGGGCTTGTTTGTAAGAACATGGACGACCCCGTCGTCTGAATCGAGATCGGATCAATGTATGCTTCAGGTAGAATTTCAGTTGATAGGATCGGTGTATCAACTTCAATAAAACCAGATCTGTCAAAGAGATCTCGAAGTTTTGTTCGTACCGAGGCTCGTAATGCAAGAACAGGTCGAATAGTCACGGAGTGGCGGATGGCTTTCTTGCAGTCAGTTGTTCATTGGTTTCCCGATAGACAAGCACTGGGCACGGTGCTCGTCGAACAATTGACTCTGCAACACTTCCCATAAGCATTCGAGTCAATCCTGTTCGTCCATGAGTGCCGAGTACAATCATATCAGCTTTTCTTTCATCGGCTATGCGGACAATCTCAGAAGCAGGGTCACCAAGCAGAAGAAGGCGTGTGAATGTCAAAGATTTCTCAGTAGGAGTCACACGTTCAAGCATTGCAAGAATATGCTCAGAACTTGGTTCTGGAATGCCCTAGTACAACTCACCACCACCGTAGGCAAGGGGAGGCTCCTCCACATGTACAATAAGAAGCTCAGCGTCCTGTTGTTTTGCAAGTGACTCTGCATGTAAGAGAACTGCGTCACTTGCATGAGAAAAGTCGGTGGGAAACACAATAGTGTTCTGTTTCATGAGGAACCTCCCAGAACAAACATCACAATGAAAACAAGATGTTCCGTGTCCAAGACAAGATGAAGACGAGACTCCTTTCTCGTTTATTCCTTCTGTATCTCTTCAATCTTATGCCAGTTACATGAAGGATGATGAAGGGGCTACGAGATATGTCTTTTTGAAAAAAAGAGTGAATGCATTAACGAAGGCGCATGCCTGGGAGGGCACCGGAATCAGGAGAAATCAGGAAGACACCTGGGTTTCCTGCACCGCTACCAGCAACAATCATGCCCTCACTTAATCCAAATTTCATTTGTCGTGGTGCGAGATTTGCAACTACCACAACAAGGCGACCAATCAAGTCCGAGGGTTCATGAAATCCCTTTATGCCCGCGAAGATCGTTCGAGTTGCATCTCCACCAAGGCTCACCGTCAGTTTCAGAAGTTTACGGGCATCTGGAACGTCTTCAGCAGAAATGACTCTGGCGATTCGCAAATCAACCTTTGAGAAGTCGTCTATCGTACATTCTGCAGCAAGTGGTTCCGCAGCGAGAGATTCACCAGAGTCTGAATGTGTGTCTTGCACAGATTGGCTTCCTTTGTGTTGGTTTTTGGGGTGTGAGGATACTGTCTTTACGGATTGTTCTTTTACCACGTTGAGCATCGATTCAATATGTGTTGGGTCTACTCGACGCATGAGTGGCTTGAATGTATTTACAGGTGCATTCACAAGGGGATGCTGAGATTCCTCCCATTTTGTAATCGTTCCTCCTAAAAGAGCGCCAACCCTCTGAGAGATTTCTGGGAGAACAGGGGTTAGATACACCATTATTTGTCGGAACAGATTGAGTGCAACACTCGCTACCTGTTGGAGTTTTTCAGCAGATGCTGGACCATCCTTGGCAAGCTTCCAGGGCTGTTCTGTATCAACATAGGCATTTGCCCGATCAGCTGCGAGCATAATGATTCGCATAGCACGAGCAAAGTCGCAGTTTTCATAGGCAGCTGCAATTTCAAAAGAATCTTTTGCTGCAGTGTCAAAAAGGCCTCCATCATCAGGATAGGTTTTTGAGAGACCGGTTGATTGGAGCCATCGTGCTGTTCGACTGGCAAGATTAACGACTTTACCAATCAGGTCTGAATTTACCTTCGTGATAAACTCATCAAGATTGAGGTCAATGTCATCAATACCACCAGATAATTTGCTGGCGTAGTAGTAACGAAGCGCACTGGGATCAAGGTGCTCAAGATAGGTTCTTGCCATAATAAACGTTCCACGGCTTTTGGACATTTTCTGACCATTGACGGTTAGAAAACCATGGACCCGAACCTTTTTAGGCAATGCAAGGCCAGCAGCTTCGAGCATGGCTGGCCAAAAGAGTGTGTGAAAGTAAGTGATATCTTTCCCAATAAAATGGTGGATTTCCGCTTTTGTGTCGTCGTTTTGATCTCGTCCCCACCAACCTGAAAGGGATTCACCATGTGCATCACACCATTCTTGCGTAGCAGCTAGATAGCCAACCGGAGCGTCAAACCAAACATACCAGTACTGACCAGGAGCATCGGGAATTTCAAAACCAAAATAAGGGGATGGCCGTGAAATATCCCAGTCGCGTAATGGATCATTTAGAAAATGTCCGGCGAGATAGTTTGCAATCCGTGAGTCGAGTGCATCTGAGGACTGTGTCCATGAGTTGAGAAAATCATGAAGTTTTTCAATTGTCACAAATAGATGATTCGCCGAACGTACTTCTGGAGTTGCTCCAGACAGTGTGCTGATGGGATTGACTAATTCAGCAGGTCCGTAGGTTGCACCACATTTCTCACATGAATCACCATATTGATCAGCTGCACCACACTTTGGGCACGAACCCTGTACAAAGCGATCCGCAAGAAACAAGTTGGCCTCTGGATCAAAAAGTTGCTGTACGTCTCGGTTGACAATGAGCTCTTGTTTTCGAAGAGCCTGCCACATTGTTGCACATAGCTGTTTATTGGCGGTACTGTCGGTTGATCCATAATGATCAAATTCAATCTGAAAATCATTGAAGTCTGCAAGGTGGGCTTTTCGCATGTCAGCTATAAGGTCTTGTTCACTTCGGCCTTCTGCTTTGGCACGAATCATGATCGCTGTACCATGGGTATCATCCGCACAAAGATAGATTGCCTGATGTCCACAGAGTTTTTGAAAACGGACAAAAATGTCGGTTTGGATATATTCGACAAGATGCCCGAGGTGTATGTGGCCGTTGGCGTAGGGCAGGGCAGAGGTGACAAGAATACGGCGATCAGGCATAGCTACGGATTGTAGGTGGTAATGAGGTAATGAGGTAACGATGTTGAAATAGGGGCATCAGGGCAAGACCAACTCTTTAAGTATTCTCAAAAAGTGATCTTGTGGCTCCGGGAGGCTCTCGCCACCATCCTTGTTTTATTCCCCAGCGTGGAGCATTGGATGATCACTTTACGACACGCAGTCCATTGCGTGCTTGTCGGTGCGGCCTTTTGGATGGCTATTTCCCCAGTTCAGGCTGATTCAGATGAGCAGACAGCAACAGCTCAGGCAGCCATGGATGCTGCTACCCAAGGGGATGTCATTCTTCTGAATTTTGCTGCTACGTGGTGTGGGCCGTGTCGTCAAATGGCACCAATTATTGGTGAAATAACCGCTGCTGGATGGGTTGTTCGACATGTAGATGCTGATCAAGAACCCAATCTGGTCAAACGTTTTGGAGTCACTGGAGTGCCTTGCTATGTGCTGCTTGTCCATGGAGAAGAAGTGGGACGAATCAATGGTGCGACCACACGAAACGACCTTGAAAACCTTCTTAAGAAGAGTAGAAAGCCTCTTGGACTGGCTGACAATCCCTCGACGCCGGGAAGGATGGATGTTCCTCAAGCTCCTCCAGTGCCGGGGATTCCTCTACCGGTCGTACCAGCAGGGCCGTTGTTGACTGAGCCGAAAGAGCTTTCACAAAATCTCCCGCATGCGGTAATACAAAGTTCTGATCTACCAGAACCTCTTTCTGTCAGCCCATCAAACGCTATAAAAAATGTGTCGCATGAAGCGTCGGCGCAGATTCTTTCGGAAGAAAAACGTCAGCGGCTTGAACGGAAACTTCTGCAGGCGACTGCTCGATTACGAGTCGATGATCCTCAGGGTATGTCCGGAGGTACAGGAACAGTCATAGATTGCCGTCAAGGCGAAGCACTCATTCTGACATGCGGTCATATTTTTCGTGATTCTGATGGGAAAGGAAAAGTGAAGGTGGACCTTTTTAGTCCAAATGCTCCACGAGGTGTTGCTGGACAAGTTGTGGCGTATGACCTGACTCGGGACCTTGCACTTGTGAGTATTTTTACAGATCAACCCATTGAGGCTGTCAGTGTAGGTGGTCCTGAAGAAAGGACAAAAGCAGGTGAGTCTGTTGTAACTGTCGGTTGCAATGGAGGTGATGATCCAACAATACATTACAGCAAGGTAAATGGTGTTGATAAGTATCTTGGCCCAGCGAACGTACAAGTAGCCGGACAGCCCGTTGAAGGTCGTAGCGGCGGTGGTTTGTTTTCACTTGACGGAACACTCATTGGTGTCTGCAATGCGGCAGATCCAGCAGATAATGAAGGTCTTTTTGCTGCACTGCCGGCGATCCATGAACATCTTGACGAAGCAGGATTGGCATTTGTCTATCGAAGTGTCTATCCAAGTGGTGGTTTGCCACAGGGAGCCACTGATCCATCATCTGTTATTCCAAATATGCCAGATGAAATGCCAGAGGTTGCTTTTGATCGCCGAGATCGGGCAAATGCTGTTCCAACCGCATCGAGTGGTATGGACCACGCGGTATCACAACAGGGTGCAATGCATCAGCATTCTGGTGCATCGCTCTCGGATGGAGAACAGACGTTGTTAGATCATGTTCGTCAGCACAAGGGCAAGGCAGAGGTGATTTGTATTGTACGTCCACACGGATCACCACAGGGCGCGAGCGAAGTCTTTGTTCTTCAGGATGCGAGTGAGGCATTTGTCGAACACCTTTCACGAACCCACCTTGGTCGTGATTCTCCGGCAGATCCAGAGACACTCCTCGAGTCATCTTCTTTAGAAAAGTAGATGACTCCATGTTACAGATTCTTGTGAGGCATGGTGAGAGTGTCTCAAATACTGAAGGTCGTGTGCAGGGGCAGGAAGATGTTGCACTATCTCAGTTAGGAGAGGCCCAAGCAAAAGCTCTTGCTCAGTGGAGCGTCAAACAATTCAGTAAAACCAGAGAAGCCATTGATGAAATCTGGTCAAGTCCACTGATTCGTGCTCAATGTACAGCTGTTCGTATTGCCGAGGCTCTTGGCTTGCCACTTTCCATTGATGAGCGACTTTCTGAATTACATGCCGGTATCTTTCAAGGTCATTTGTGGGTGGATCTTGAAAAGAAATTTCCGAAGGCCTTGGCACTGTGGAGGGAGGGTACTATGGACTACGCAATTCCTGGAGGAGAATCGCGTGCACAACTTGCAGAGCGAGGATGTCAGGTGCTGGAGTCATTAGCATCCCGAGCGGCGAACCGTATGATTATCGTGGCTCATGGAGGCATCCTAACAGCAGCTCTTGGTAGGCTTGTTGGAAAAGCACACCCACTTTTAGCCTCGTGTGCCGAGCGACCATTTACGAAATTGCCGGCCTTGGCAAATTGTTCAGTCAGTTTTCTTGAGTGGCCAGGGCCATCGTTACTCTCATTCAACAGAACTGAACATCTTAAGGATCTATGACTTGATCATTTGATGCAGGCATACATTGCCAGCAAAATTACCATCGGAATCTCTTTGGTAATCAGTTATTCTCAGAAGCGATGATAAGCACTATTCATACAACCCGATCGATACTGTTGGTATTCTCCATGCTGCCTGCTGCATGTGCGATGGGAAAGGAGTTTCATCAGGCATCCGGTTTTTCTGGTCCGCGTGCTATGGCTTATCTGAAGGAGATATGTGATTTAGGGCCGCGAGTGAGTGGTTCACCGGGAATGGTTGCCCAGCGGAAAAGATTAGTAGAACACTTTCGAAATGCTCAAGGGCTTGTGCGTGGGCAAGCATTTAGACTAGAGGATCGCCGCAGTGGGAAGCCGGTGCACATGGAAAATTTAATTGTGGAATGGCATCCCAATCGAAGTAAACGCATCCTCTTAGGTGTTCATTACGACACACGCCCATTTCCGGACCGTGACCCGAAGGATCCTAAAGGAATATTTCTTGGAGCGAATGACGGAGCTAGCGGTGTGGCAGTGCTTATGGAGTTAGCTCAATTTATGAAAATGATTCCAGAACCGTTGGGAGTCGACTTCGTTTGTTTTGATGCGGAAGAGTATGTGTTTGGCCCACGTGATCCGTATTGTTTAGGTTCAACATATTTCGCCCGTACCTATGTTGCTGACAGAATCGCGGATAAGAATTTGCATGAATATCAAGCTGGGGTCATCCTTGATATGGTGGGGGATAAAGATCTGCAGATCTGGCAGGAACAGCAGAGTGTCATGTGGCCAGATACTCAGCCAGTCGTTCAGGAAATCTGGTCGATGGCGTCGCGGCTTGGAGTGCGGGAATTCATACCAAGGCCTAAATATACGGTTCAGGATGACCATGTGCCGCTTCGAATGATTGCGAAAATACCTACCTGCGACGTTATTGATTTTGATTATCCAGCCTGGCACACAACAGCAGATATACCCTCAAATTGCTCAGCTGATTCTCTGGAGTCTGTTGGCCGGGTGATTCTGTCGTGGTTGCGAGGTCAGCAGTAGGTGATGAGAGAAAACACAGATTGTTCAGCATGTGGCTCAGCACGAGATGGAAGAGTGCCGCTCGTGATGCCAGATTTTATGATTGATCAACCAATCAAGTTGTCACTTTGGCTTATGTCATGTGGTGAGAAGGTGCTACGTGGTGACCGTGTTGCTGAAATACTTGTTGGGGCTGCTACCTTTGATCTGGAAGCACCTATCTCTGGGCGATTAATGTGCCAGCTGGTTGAGGAAGATGATGTGGTTACGACAGGAATGATACTTGCCGAGTTCTGTCCGTTGGAGGATTAATACGTTGAGAGCCTTCTGGAACTCAACTCACGTTCTCAATGATGCGAAGTGCCGATTATGGTTGCTCTCGCTGAGTGGCGCCATATCAATGTTTGTGATCCAGCCTCCGGTTGATATTTGGTGGGCTGCATGGTTAGCCCCTTTGCCCTGGTTGTCAGTTATTCGTCTAAAAGAATTGGGGTCGAAGCACCCGTGGCATATATTGTGGTGTGCGGGGTTTCTGCATTGGTTGTTGGCTATCCATTGGTTAAGACTTCCTCATCCAGCAACATCGATCGGTTGGATTGTATTATCAGCCTATTTAGCGTTTTACGTTCCTCTCTTTATATGGATTGCACGTTTTTTTGTGCACAAAAAAAACATTTCACTCATGCTTGCTGCTCCTTTAGCATGGGTAACGTGTGAGCAGATCAGAAGTACTCTGCTTGGAGGCTTTACATTTGCCAGCCTAGGGCATTCACAGTGGAGATGGACGCTTCTCATTCAAAGTGCAGATCTTTTTAGCACTGTTGGTATCAGTGCACTGATTATGCTTGTTGCAGCTTCTCTCGTCTCGCAGTCCATAAAAAAAATGGTCATTGCTGCGAGCATTTTTGGACTCCTTCTTATATATGGTGGATGGAGAATTGTTGAAGAACCAGAGCCAATGAGTGAACCACTGGATGTTCTTCTTGTCCAAGGTTCCATTGATACAGAACTCAAGCATCAGCGAGGTTCAGAAGCTGATGTAACACGACATTATGATGAATTGACGATACAGGGGTTAGAAAATGTATCAGGCGTATTACCGGATCTCATCGTGTGGCCAGAAACCATGTGGCGATGGAGTCTGCTAGATATTGATCCGAGAGAGATACTGCCTGAAAGTGTTGTGGAGCAGTTTGTTGGGCCATCTGATGAGACAACAAAGATTTCAGGTGTTGATCGACAGCGTGAGTGCCGAGAGATTTTGGAGCAGGAGCGACTTCAAGCACTTGCTGTCTATGCACGTCGATATGGCACGAATTGGCTTGTTGGTGTCGATAAACAGGAAATCTCTCCCATTTTTCCGAGCGGAACCCGCAACTTCAATTGTGGACTTTTCCTTGATCCGGATGGGAAGGTTCGTGACTGTTACGAAAAAATGTATCCCGTGATGTTTGGGGAATACATTCCACTGGCAAATTATTTTCCATGGCTGTATTCACTCACACCACTTCCAACTGGATTGACCGCCGGCTCAGAGCCAGTTGTTGTACCAATTAAAGATTTCCAAGTGACAGTCAACATTTGTTATGAAACGGCTCTTCCAGGAGCCGTTCGGCAGCTTGTTCAGTTCCTCCAGAACAAGCACACAAAACCAGATGTCCTTGTTAATCTGACCAACGACGGTTGGTTTTGGGGCTCCAGTGAACTTGATATGCACTTGGCATCTGCAGTTTTTCGAGCCGTTGAGGTCCGAACGCCTGTGGTTATTGCTGCAAATACAGGTTTCTCCGCTTGGATCGATGGTTCAGGACGGCTTCTCGCTCGGGGGCCTCGCAGGTCTACAGGGACGATTCGGGCGCTCGTGCAGCCTGATGGAAGGCAAAGTTTGTGGTTATTTTGGGGGAATCTACCGGCTTGGGGGTGTGTAGCGGTCACAGGATGTATCATAGGTAGAGGCAGGTGGTGGAATACGAAGGCAGGTGGCTGTCAGATTTGAGTCACATTGACCTAGCAGCCGATCAAATTCTAGTCTGTTCCTTAGGAAAATGAGGGTGCGAGATGGATATTCTCGGCAAGATTTTTGTGTTTGCAGTGTTTATCATGAGCCTTGTGTTCATGAGTTTCGCTGTTGCGATCTTTGCATCTCACACAAATTGGAAAGCAGAAGCTGAACGGTTAGAACAAAGCTTAAGTGCTGACAAAGCAAAGCGTGGTCTCCTTCTCGAGACAATCGACGGCCTGCAAGAAAAGGTAGCCAATTCCGAGGCAGAGCGTGATCAGGTTGTCGCAAAACTTCAGTATGCTCTTGCTGAACAAAGTACAGAATTAAAGGATCTAAAATCCAAAAGAGATGACCTTGTGGCAAAGGCAACAGAGGCCATTAATGAATTGAGTGTTGTGCAAGCTGAATTAAAACGAGCAACGGACAATGTTGAAGAACTCAGGGAACAAGTTCGGAGTCAGCAGATGAAGGTCGATGAGCAGATCGGTGAAGCTGTTAAGATATCTGCAGAACTTCATGAAAAGCAGTCAACGCTTGCCATTGTTGAGGAGCGGAAGGCACAACTTGAGAAACAACTTGTAAATGCTCGAAGGCTTTTGAAACAATTTGGTTTAGCGCTCGATAGCATGCCCAAAGACAGTGAGGAGTTTCCAACAGTTAATGGTGTTGTTACGGCTGTAGTTGACAATGCAGTCGAAGTATCTCTTGGTGGTGATGATGGGTTACAGATGGGGCATGTATTGGAACTTTATCGTAATGATCAATATGTCGGTCGAGCTGTTGTTAAATCTGTGAAACCAGATCGTGCCTTTGCAATTATTCAAAAAGAATATGCACGAGGCATTGTGCAGAGAGGCGATCGCTTCACCACTCGACTAAGAAAAGCAGCATAGTTGTGGTGAGGCACAATCCGTAGTATTGAGTAAGACAATGGATGATGAGCAACAACAAGTAGACCAGCCTCGGGCGCCAATGAATGTTTACACTGGGATGCTCGCTATGGCATTTGTTGCAATCACTATTGCTTGCATCATCTTAGCCGTTGATCTTTTCTATCGTGGACTTCCGTTGAAACCGTAACCAGATGTTTGCATGGCTACGTCAACGCAGGCGACGTGCTCTTCGTGAACAGCCTTTTCCGTCTTCCTGGGACGGTTTTATGAGGCGGAATGTCCAACAGACGCATTGGCTAGATGAGTCTGAGCGTCAGTATCTGCGGGAGTGGATGGCTGTTTTTATTGCGGAGAAGTGTTTTGAGGGTTGTGGTGGCCTTGTCGTTACAGATGAGATTCGAGTGACCATTGCTGCGCAGGCGGGAATCATTGTACTTGGATTTCAGAATGAGTATTTCGATGCCCTTCAGTCTGTCATTGTGTATCCGACTGATTATATTGCGTCACGATCGATACCACTTCGTGGAGGTGGCGAATTAGCATGGCAAGAAGTGCGGCTTGGTGAGACATGGTCTGGAGGAAGTGTTGTTTTGGCATGGTCTCGTGTGCTTGAAGGAGGGCGCCAGCAGAAGGGCTGTCGTAACGTCGTGTTCCATGAATTTGCCCATCTGGTTGATCTTTTTGATGGGATGATAGATGGAATTCCTCTGCTTGAGGGAGATCGTAAGGGGTGGGCGATGGCTTTCTCGAAATGCCAACTCGATTTTGAAAATGCTTTAGCAAACAAAGAGCCAACCGTTCTTGATGCTTATGCTGCTGAAGGACCGTCAGAGTTTTTTGCCGTTGCCACGGAGTGTTTTTTTCAAGATCCTCACAGACTTGCCAATCATGATGACAAATTATATGAACTGATGACTCTCGCGTGGCGACAAGATCCGAAGAGTCGATCACCTATTCAGCAGGATGGCTAAGGCTGCTGTTCTTGTGGGTTTTCGCCGTTGGTGGCTGTATTCCCTTCAGTTTCGTTGTTTGATTGCTGTCTGCGAGAAACAAGTGAGGTAATGATTCCACCAGGTGATGCGAGTATCAGTCGATCTGTATGTCGATTGACGACTGGTATGCTAAAAGGATCTAGGCAAAACTGTTGCAAACGGCGTCCATCAGAAGGATCAACGGTAGCTAGGCGTTCCATGTCATCGAGACACCAGAGTTTATTTGCTGCAATGGTTAGCAGTTGAATCTTTTTTGAATGAGTCCAAAGCCATCGTCCATCTTCAGCGGCAAGGGCGGTCAGGCCTCCGGTAGAGAGCGGAACAAAAATAGTATTATCTAATTGCCAGATAGCTCCTCGGACAGAATCTGTAAGTGGCTCTCTCCAAGCAAAAACATTACCAGTGGGAAGAAGATCAATTCGAACGACATCACTCGCGGATGTCCCGGAGTTTATTGCAGTAAAGAGTGAATCATTACTGATGAGGAGTTGTCCTGAAGGTGGTCTGCCAAGTTGAAATTCTAGGCGAATCCAATCAGGTGTAGCCTCTAAGAACCGCGAAATGGTTCCAGCGGTGGTGCACCATAATACTCCCTTGTTGATTGGTAACGGAGGGAATGCTAGAGAGCTATGCGTACTGATCTGCCACGGTGATGTATCATCATCGACATCATTGAAGCTTACGGCGTTCAGTTCCGTTTCTTGAGTCGTGGTTTCATCCTGCCCAGAAGTTACAAGAGTATTTTCTAGCCCAGATGTCTTCCTCAGGGGATTTACTGGTAGGCGAAGTAACCGTCCTCGCTCTATGGGTACATATACCCAATCACCACTGATAGCAGGTGTTCCTGTAGCAGGACTGGGAAGTGGGTATTTCCATAGCGTGTGGCCAGATTGAGCAGCAATACCCGTGACTACAAAATCACCTGCAATGACGACTATCCCACTTCCAGCCGTAGGCGGAAAGTAACTCTTTGTTCGAGGGTCACGATGGTGTGTCCACAAGACTGATCCCACTGTAGGAAGGCCCGTAGGAAGGTCTGCTTCAGCAGGCTCAACTGGAGCAGCTATACCGTGCAGGCTACCGTCACCAGTTGAAGCTAGAACGAGTCCTTCAGCTATTGTCACGTGTGTCAGTCGTGTGGCATGAGAATCGAAAGGCACTTGCACGATCCATTCACGTCGGAGTCCTACATTTTCTGCGACAAAAGCATCTCCAAGTGTTCCCCAGACACGTTCGGCGGACTGGCATGGCATGGTCCGGAGGCACAAGGTGCTAATTACAAGAAGTATTGAGAAGGTGAAACGCATGGCAATCATCAGTCCTTTAATGGGAAACTTACTCAAATAAGCCTAGTTCATAGGGGAGGACACGCAACAAATCGCTCCGTACGGTAGGATCATGCGGGTCATGACGGCATCACGACCGAACGATCCAGCCTCACTGATCCTAGGCTACCTGAATTTCTCCTCTGGCTCATTTGATCCAGCTGCTTGGAGGGCAATGAATGAATTGTTCTCTATCGTGGAGTCGGTGGCTCAAAGTGACAAAACAATTGCCATTGAGCAGTCTGACGCAGCGAAAGCTGTTGAAGCGTTGCTTCAACAGCGATTAGCAGATCTTGAGTCTGTTGAGCCTGCTTTTCGTCAATCTGATCAGGCCAAAGTAGCGATGGATCTTATCTTTTGCCAGTTTCCCACGGCATATCGTAGATTTCATTCAGATCTTCTTGCTCATCAGCCAGTTGGCGTACTTGAACGCCCGTTTTTTCTTATGGCAATTGCTCAGTCCATCCTTGCTGAAATAAGCGAGGATGATGACTCTGATTCAGTTCAGCTTGTTGATCGAGCAATCAGTAAACTGAATGACTATGTGGGGTGGCGGCCAGTAGCCGTACTTGAAAATGGCAGATTGTCAGAGCCCTATCCACATGAGCGAGTGCGTCCTTTACCGATTTTTATTGCAGGTGTCGGACCCGCTCATGGTCGCTATCACAATCTGGTTCAGGGTGCGATAGACATCCTTTCTGTTGCGCCTCCTGAATTATTAAGTCAGGCTGATTTCGACTTGGATAAGCTTGAGGAACTTGCTCTTGATCCAAGGGCATTTGATTTTCTTCATCCAGCTGCAAGCCGACCAAACTATCTATTCGGCCTTTGGGATCCAGAAAGAATCGATAATTCTGGATTTTTTCGGCGCATGGTTGTGCAACAGTCCACTCTTGATGGAATTCTATCGTGGCCGGAGACCGCTCTCCGAGAAGATACAAGCGAAGAACTTACGTTAGAGGACTTGCAGAGAGAATCATCGGCTGTTCTTGCTGGTGTAATGCTTATGGCATCAGGCCTTTCGGGGCATGGTCCGGGGGCTCATCAGGCTGAACTCCCGTTGTCAGAATTACTGCCTCGCATTGCTGGCTATCGTGATGCGTTCTATCGATGGCTAATGGAGCAACTGTCAGATTCTCATCGGCGACGTTTATTGAAAGAGACAAAAAAATTTCATCAGCCCTTTGGAGGCGTACGGCGTCATATAAATATCTTACTTTCTGAGAGACGTGCTCGACAGGTTGAAAGTGTCGCGCTTGCTGCTGTCATGTCACGACTTGGTCGCTCTCGTGAGGCGGAGCGATTGACGGCTGTCGTTCCTGCAGCATCTGCACGAATGCTGGCTCAGATAAGCAGCCGTATTTTATCTGCTCAACAAGTACTCCAACAATTAAGGCATGGAGATAATCCATCCACGGCTGTCAGTGAGGCCATTGATCATCTTGATCATGCAACAGATCTATTATTTCGAGCAGTTGGTTGCGGAGCGGTAGTTGATCCTTGGAATATTCTTGGACTGTCTGGCCAATTTCCTTTGCATGAGCAGGGGGGGGAAAGTTTGCCCGATCCTCGGGTGGATGATCTTATAGATGAAACAGCTTCGATTTTAGATGGCTATGCCGCCACTTGGCGTTGTGCAGCACTTCAGGGCGTCGAGCATGAGGCCACTCGTGCAGAAAATGCCCTTGAGCGTTTGGCAACCTGGTGGGATCGTTATGCGACCACGACGGTTTCGGGTGTTGAGTATTTGTCTGGCAGGGAAGTACGTGATTCCACACGCGAGGTTATCTCATTACTCATGCATCGGAGAGCTCTTGGGGCAGAGACACCGCCGCCTAGCTTTTGGCGAAAGGAAGTTGCTGCATTCACGTCCCCTCGAAGTCATGCTCAGGCAGCAGAGTCTCTTTTGCAGGAAGGAGATCTTGATGGTGCAATGGGCTTACTTATTTACTGGGCTTCTTTACTAGAGGGTCCAACCCTTGAACAGCTTGGGGGTGAATGGTTAGCTGCAGCAGCCCGTTGGCTTGCGCGCGCTTTTGGTGATCGTTCGTTCGAAGGACGCTCAAGAGTTCGCCGGTTTCTTGAATTGATTGAAGCAAATACAAGCGGAGTAGCAGATATTATTGAAATGGCCGCTTCCGGTCGTAGTTCTTCCATTTCGCATGGCGATGAAAGTTTTCCTGAGCTAGCAGAGTCAGCTGCCGATGATGATTCGCCGGATAGTGATGAAAGTGTTGCGAGTGCCTATGAGTCAATGGTTTGGCGAGATTCAACAGATGATGGTATTGACGGAGGCATGCTCGAACATGACAAGCCGGGTGATATCGGCAATGGTCCAGCTGCTATTGAACAAGCGGCTGAGTTTCTTGCAGGATGTGCTCGTCTCCTTCGGCATGCTGTGACGGCTTCTTGCGTTGTTCAATCAGATGATGCTTGTGTATTAACACGAGAAGAGCGTGATGCGGTTGTTGGTTGGCGACATACGCTTCGTCGTCAGCGTCGAGCAATGGTTCGGGCCGCCACGCTTATCGCATCACGCACTATTTCTACACCTGCAGGAACGCCAGAAGCCGAAGAAGATCGTATTCGCTGGCAAAAAGATGCTGCTGCAGAACGACTCGTTGATGCAGCTGTTGAGATAACAGAGACGCTCTGGATGCTTTCAGCCAGAATGCATCTAACGTCGACGCAGCCATCCAGCTCAAAACAACAAGAATCAAGTCGTGGCCTTGTGGGTAGACTTTTTGCTGCCATTTTCAGGGGGAATGCAGATCATGCTCGTGTGTTGCTCCAAGACCTCTCTGGCAAACTGAATGGGAAGGCGGTTCTGTATGTGCCTCTTTCAAGAGGAGGTCGGCCGGATCGTATTGTGAGAGCACGAAGTCGTGAGCGCCTTCTCGCAAAACTGGCAGGTAGTTTGCCAAGAATCGGTTTGGTGTCAGAGACTACAAAACTTGTGCAACTAGCAAAAAGTCTTGAACGTAAGCGTCCGGCTGGTGGAGCGAGTGTCAGTGAATTTGACCGAGTTTTTGAGGCGGCGACTATGTCGTTAGTCGAACGCATTGTCGAGAGTGCCCATACTCCAGAAGAAGCCGGTAACGTTGTTGCTGAAGAGCTTGCAAAGCAACGCATCCTTGATGGCTTGGCGCTCCTGGTTCCAAAACTACTTGAAACTTGGATGACTCATGCGAGGCAGTTGCGGTTGTCAGTATTGGAAAGGGTGCGAGAAGATAAACCCTTTGAGTCAATTAAAGAGTTTATTGAGAGGTATGGAAAGGGTTTCTTTACCCAGCACACACTAAGTCCACCATCACTGCGAAGCATTCTTCGAGGAGGAGTTCGATCTTACCTTGAACGATTGCTTGACCGTGAGCAGGGCAGTCCTGATGTGGAATCATTACATTTAAATCATCCGTCTCACCTGCTTGATGATCTTTCCTCAGGTGTCTTGACAATGAAAAGCGCGCAGACTCGGATTCGTTTGGTGTTGGAGAGTATTGCAGAAAATCATGCTGAATACAGAGATTGGAACTCTACAACCACTCAGTCGGATCAAGGTGAGAAAATCCATATTCTTCTCAATTTTTTACGTCTGAAGGCCGAATACGAGAGGATTGCTTGGACGTTGCGGCCAGTGACCATGGCACATCGTATCCTTGCTCGAAGAGGTGAGTCAGCCGCAGCTGCTGCGTGGCGTACTCGCATGAACGAAGAGACAGCTGAAACAGTATCTGAGTTGGTTTCCAAGCTCGATAGGTTGCAGGAAGAAACAGGGGTTCGGCTTGCGAGTATCAATGATCGTGTTCGGCGGCCGTTCACTGCTGCACTTGAACAGGATGAACTGGAGTCATTTGTGGAGCCAGCTATTGCTGAGCTTACAACAGGCAGTCCCACTGGTGCTGGGGATATTCTAGAGGAGAGAGCAAAGAGTTTTCTTGGTATAGCGAGTGGATCAGGTGTTGAGGTTCCGGAGTGGCTTGAACGGCTTACGAACCGAGTCGATCGTTGCCTTGAGAAGGCAAATGCTGAAACAGCATCGGCGATAAAGTTTTCACGATCGGGATCTCTTCCGAATGCAATTTCATGGGTTACTGTTCCATGGCAAGCCCTTACACAAGAGTTATCATCATGAATGTGAGCCTAAGGTTTTTGTGATGAAAAAGAAGTATGCATCCGAATGAGCGTCCTGCTGATACACTACCTCCATGCATGAGATAAAAACGCCTCCTCATTCACGTTCCTTATCGGTTTGGCTCGCAGGTCAGATTCATTATGATTCGTATGCATTGATGGCTGAAAAACTAGCTTGGGAGATATCGGAATCTGGTAGTCGACTCCCTACCCTGATACTCTACGAACTGAAGCCAATTATCACAGTAGGCCGATCAGGTTCACGTGTAGATATTAATTTGACCGATGAGGAACTTTGCTCCCACCGTTTAGATATTCGGTATGTTGGGCGAGGTGGTGGAGCAGTGCTTCATGGACCTGGGCAGATAGGTGTTTCGCTATTTGTAACAATGCAGGATCTTGGATTTGATGAATATGATGTTGGTGGTTTTATAGATTGTTTTGAGCTGTCTCTGGAAAGTGCTGTAAGGCAGGTGCGTTGTGCGGCAGCTCGTGACTCAAAGCATGCAGGAATCTTCGGGCGCACGGGTTTATTGGCTTCGGTCGGTGTTGCAATTCGACGAGGAGTGATCTGGCACGGAGGTTTTCTCAATGTTGAGAAAAACACGCTCCCTGTACATCGTGTTCAAACATCGCCCTTCGCATCAAGTCGTACTCTGCGTACGATGTCATGTATGGAAGTAGATGTTCAGCGTCGCATTCGGCTGCAGGATGTTCGTTCTGCTCTTGTTCACTCAATTGTAGATTCTTTTCGGTTTCCACAGCCACAAATTCATTCAGGATTTCCATTGCCGCTTTAGTTATCCATTCAGAAAAAGTAAACTGTATGTTATGGTACAAGAATTGAAATGAATGACCTTCTTCCGATTATTGATGGTGCATCTGCTGCTACTGCGGCATCTGCCGTTCGACGATTACCCCCATGGCTTCGACGAAATCTCCAGCCAGGTGGTGGTCATGGGGAAACAGCAGATCTTATTGCAGAACTCAATCTTGAGACTGTCTGTTCGTCTGCAAAATGCCCTAACCGACTTGAGTGTTGGTCTCAACGGACAGCCACCTTTATGATTCTCGGTAATGTTTGCACGCGTCCATGTGGTTTTTGTTCCGTTCCAAAAGGAAAGACGGAACAGCTTGAAGAGGATGAGCCTGATCGCGTGGCTGAGGCTGCACGCCGACTCGGTTTAGAGCATGTTGTCATAACAAGTGTCACCCGAGATGATCTTCCAGATGGTGGTGCAGATCATTTCTGTAAAACGGTTGAAGCTGTGCGAGCGGTGACAGGTGCTACAGTTGAAGTTTTGGTGCCAGACTTTATCGGAAAAGAGAAAGCTCTGGAAACGTTGATGACTTCAAAACCGGATGTGTTCAATCACAATACCGAAACCGTTCCAAGGCTTTATCGGGAGGTGCGAGGACGAAAAAGCAAGTACTCGTGGACACTTCAATTACTCACGGATGCAAAGAGACTATATCCTTCTGTAAAGACAAAAAGTGGCCTTATGCTTGGCTTGGGTGAAACGCGAGATGAACTCATTGCCGTATTTTCAGATCTTATTGATCATGACGTAGACTTCCTTACGCTTGGGCAATATCTGCAACCTAGTCCGGACTCACTGCCAGTGAAACGATATGTGCCTCCGCAAGAGTTTGATGACATCGGAGAAATTGCTCGCGGTATGGGATTTCACAGTGTTGCTTCCGGCCCTTTTGTACGATCAAGCTATCATGCTCGTGAAATGGCAGAACAAGCAATCGATCATTAGTGGTGTCTCATTGGTTGAGTGAGAAAGACTATGTAATGTACTCGATGAACGGCAGTTCCAATCAATGCTACGTCGGTTCAGACTCTTCAAGCCCATGGTCTAGTAATTTCTTCCGAAGAGTATTTCGATTAATGCCTAATCGTGCAGCGGCCTTGAGCTGTACTCCATTGCATGCGGCTAACATTTGAGCAATCAATTCACGTTCAACACGATTCACCACGCGATCATAAAGGTTGTCGTCATCCGGAGTTGTTGTTGCCATGCCTTGCTCCACAAGATCTCGAGCCAAACTATCTAAGTCTCCTCCTCTACCTGGTAGAGACATGGATGGTCGGTCACCTCGAATGGCTGGAGGAAGCATGTCAAGTGTTATCTCATCGCCATCAGCCAAGATGACACCTCGTTCAATGACATTCTGTAATTCTCGAACGTTGCCTGGCCAATGGTAAGTGGACAGTACGTCCATGGCATCTTTGCTCAGATGTGAAACAAAGCGATTGGAGTGCTTGTTGTAGTGCTCAAGAAAATACGTAATAAGAAGAGGTAAATCGTCTCGGCGAGAGCGGAGTGGAGGGAGATATATCGGAACAACATTGAGTCGATAGTAGAGATCTTCACGAAAAGTGTCTTTGGCTACTTCGTCAAGAAGTTCACAATTACTGGCGGCTATAACACGGGTATCAACGCTGATAGTTTCTGTATCGCCAACACGTTCAAACTCACGCTCTTGTAGGACCCTGAGGAGTTTGACTTGAAGCTTCGATGTTGTGGAATTTATCTCATCGAGAAAAATGGTTCCTGTGTGCGCAGCTTCAAAGCGACCTGCACGATTTGTAACTGCTCCAGTAAACGATCCTCTGACATGTCCAAAGAGTTCACTTTCTAAGAGGCTTTCAGAAAGAGCACCACAATTGACACGAACAAAAGGTCCAGTGCTTCTTGGTGAAAGAGTATGAATTGCCTTAGCAATGAGCTCTTTACCGGTACCAGTCTCACCCACTAATAGCACTGATGCATTGGAGCACGCCACACGACGTGTCAGCGCGTAGACTTCCTGCATGGCAATGCTTGTGCCAATCAAGCCTGTGATTGGCGGGTGATTCGATGTTTCTTCAGTTTGGGAGGTCTTTCTGAGCATCACTTGGAATATTCTTGAATCGTATTTCGTGTGATTCAAGTATTTTGATTAGTTCTTGAGCCACCTGTTTGTTTCGAGGATCCGAGGTTTTATTGTACAGTGTGCTGAGATCCAGAAGATGGCGACTTTCCAGAAGAATTCCATTTCTGCGAACACTGGTCGCAAATCCATCGCGAGCCTGAGACCGCTGAGTTGCTGGAAGATCGAGTTCACGGGCTTCATAATAAAGAGTTTGTTGAGCGACAGGCGTCCCTAAAACCGACAAAAATGACACTGCTGCGAGATGTGTGTCGTCATCAAGAAGGGCTTCCTGTGCGATGGATGCAGCCTTTGAAACGTCCCACCCTGCTTGGCCGAGGAGTGTGAGTTGCTCTAAGGCTATGATTGCACGGGATCGTCGTGATAAAGCCTGTACACGTCGCCATTGACGGTCAGCGGTGGATGTATGTCCAGAAGCCTCTGACAGTGCGGTCGAGAACCTTGCGGGCCTGACTGTTGTACCAGTTGAAGTATTGGTTTCTGGCTGAAAAAAACTCTCCATTCGGTCAGCGATTGCCACTCCCTCAAGGTCCCTGAGTGAAGTAGTCAGATGTGTCATGAAGGTGCTCAGAGGTTGGTCATCAAGTGGATCAACGATAACAAGGACCGGTACAGATGCTGTGGTGCTGCTAGACCGAAGAATTTGAATTGTTTCCGCTGTTGATAGACCATCAAGTTTTGCAGCAAGGAGTATCACAGCGGTGTCAATAGAATGACGGGCTGCAAGAATAGCATCTCGACTGGAGCGAACACGAATTGGCTGATATCCGAAACGTGACACACTTGTTGACATCGCTTCAAGAATATCGCGGTTTGGGTGAGCGACGATTGCCCGATCAACACCAGTGGATGTTGCTGCATGAATAAGTGTTTCGAGTACTTTGGTTGATTGATGGTACGGTGGTTGACCTCCGCATATGGCGAGCGTCCATGCCGCCTCAAATTTGAGCTCAAAACAAGGCAGACGCATAGCAGATAAAAGAGCATCGCGTGTATCTTGCGATTGAGTGTTTTGCCGTGGCGTTGAAAACTTCTCGTTCGTTACTCCGATTCGAATAGCTTTTATAGTAGCGGTTGCCGCATCAATGAGTTTTCGAGCACTTGCTTCTCGGAGAACTGCAGTAGCCAGAACTGGATCATACCCTTGGGGTCCAGCAATGCGTGCCATGAGTTCATCTTCAGGAATATCTGTAAGTTTATCAGGATTATCGCTATACGCAGATGCAAGAAATGCGATTCTTGCCAAAATGACAAGTTCAATATGCTTTGGATCTGTCGGAGATAGGGCTGCAAGGTCCCGAGCCAGATGATTTGCTCGTCTGGCTTGTGCATTTTGCATCGTGACTTTAGTCAATTCTGGAATGCCTTGTGTTGGATTCCAAAGAAAGATTTCTACAGTGTTTCTCAAGCCAGTGCCGCCTGCTGGCAAAGGTACAGGTGAAAGAGCATGGTTAAGTTCCAATGCTAGTATTTCTCTCGCCTCACGTAGCGTTGGAGAAAAACCAAGGGCTGCGAGTGATGTGTTTGCAGCGGCTGTTACAGATGGAGGTGAGTCAGCAGCCAAAGCTGGTGCAAGTAAGAAAACAGCATCTTCATCGCTGACAGCTGAAAGAGCTTTAATGATTCCTGGCCAATGCGCTCTATCATCAGAACCAAGCCATGACAAAAGTATGTCGTGGCCATCTGAACCGAGATTATGAATAAGCCCTAATGCGAGGCTACGAGCACGTGAATGCTCATCATCGGTCGTTTGAAGTAGTTTTATGAGTTGTGGTAAGGCATCTATGCCAGTACTCGATAGTTGATCGAGTGCACGAAGTCGTTCAGTTTGATTATCACTTCGAAGATTGTTGATAGCCTCTTCAATTCGCTTAGGTTCTCTTTTTCTTTGGCTGGCTAAGAACAGTATTGATTGTATGAGTTTCGGTGCATCCGGTTCATACGGCGCGATGGTACGATAAAGGCGATGCAAATGCGCATCATCGATCGAATCACCAATATCTGCGAGCAAGGAGTTGCGATCACCATCTTCATCTGCAATAGCATCAAGAAAACGACGATAGAAATGAACAGCATCAGCCAGTGCATCCACATCAATCGCTTTGATTGCTGCCTCTAGCCACCCACGAGGGGTCGTTGGCTCTGGATAACGGATTGACTGAATGACTGCTTCAGCTAGTGGGTCGAGTGCTGTACGAGGAGGGTCGATAGGCTGAGGTGGTTCTTGAGCAGAACCTTCCTCTGCAGCGAGAATAACGTGCTGGTGGCAAAATAGGGAAAGTATGACTATACAGGAGATACCGAGTCTCTGATCAAACAAAAATGATTTCATGTAAATTGGATTCGGCAGCCCCTCTGTTCAGGGTCTATTGGAAACTGTGTCTTCGTACAATTATCCCCGGATTCCCATTTTCGGATCAAAAACGGTATATGGGTGCTCCGAAAAAAACATTTTTTCGGTAAGGTCATCAATAAATTCACTAAATTTTCAGACTCTCTGTTCTCATGACTTGATTACGTGAGTCCGTCACGAACGAGGCTTTTGTATTACTAATGTCTGTTCCTTCTGTGTCCCCAACCAAACGTCATCGTGTCTTGCTTGTTGATGACCAAGCCATGATTGGTGCTGCTGTTAAGAGACTCGTCGCAGGCGCCGAGGATATCGTCTTTGAGTTTCAGCAGACGGGAGAAGGTGCTCTTGAAGCTGCAGAGGATTTTCAGCCAACACTCATTCTTCAGGACCTTGTGATGCCTGATGTTGAAGGGCTGGATATGGTAGCTCGATTTCGTGAATTGCCGGTGACAGCAAATGTTCCAGTTATTGTGCTTTCAGCACAGGAAGAACCTACTATCAAGGCTCGCTTACTTG
>Ga0114925_10000084_pt1 | contig 32442 bp, 22 predicted proteins | sample SumtaG_2_FD_87287 | JGI IMG/M metagenome (GOLD analysis project Ga0114925, IMG submission 87287) | Deep subsurface microbial communities from Indian Ocean to uncover new lineages of life (NeLLi) - Sumatra_00607 metaG | ecosystem: Environmental > Aquatic > Marine > Oceanic > Sediment | place... | reverse complement strand
CGGGCATTAAGTATAATAAGTTAAATACGAAGATAAATGTTACTCTTTTAAGTTCCGCCCGAGATCATTTTTGTCGGGTGAGTATAATTTATCATTTATGAAAAAAAAATAATTATTATTATTCGAATTTCTTTTTGCTTTTTAGAAGAATAATTACGGAAGCTATTCCTATAATCCCAAATAATATATATAATTCATATCCTGGAATTCCCCCTGATGGTTTGTCTACAATTGTTTCACTTTCGGGAGGGATAATTGAACAAAATATTATAAAATCATCTGATCCTCCTTCAGTATCAAATATATTAATCCATAATATTCCAATATAATTCCCTTCTGTGTGAAAATCTGTTTCAGTTGAAATTGATTTTACTCCTGAAATTGTATCATATTTCAGTGTGGATGGTATAGTGTAGGTTCCAGAGTGTTTACCTGAAATATAATTTAATTCTTTTGTATTTATTGAACTTGGAAAGATTAAAAAAAGCCAAAGATCTTCTGTAAATGTACTTATGAATAACGTAATAAACACTTTTAAATCACTCCGGCTATCTTCAGTATCATCTGACACTACTTCAAAGTCAATTTTGAATTCTTGCGGAATTATATAGTAATATAATTCAGTTTCGGAAAAAACATTTGTTTTAAAATAAGAATTAGAATCATCAATAGCAGGCGCATAATTCAGAATTATAAACTCTATCCGAGGTGAATATGGATCTATATAATTATATGTGCTCTTTGGGACAATATAAGTAAATGCATAACCTGAAGGGTCTGTAGCCATAATATTGAAAGTATTTGAATAATCTCCTCCACCATCATCATTAAAACTTAATGTTTTATTAATTGTTTTTTTAGATTTAAGGATAGAATAGGAATAGATGCCCATATATCCATTTACATCACAACCTGCTAAACTCAATTCAGAATAAAAGTCAACAGAATTACCTCTTGTTTGATCATCCATATTCACGGACAATTGGTTTATTCTTGGAACCTTAGAACTTTCAACAAAAATAATTTTTGAAGTTTTATTATAAATTGTTCCACCAGTATCTACGCTTACATTGATTATATATGGTGATGTGCTTGGAAATGGAAGATTATATGTGTTATTATAATATATTCCATCAGTAGCCATTGAATTATCCATCATAATTCTCTTAGAATATGAACTATTTTTAACATAAACCTCTATTGAATCAATAATCGTCTGATTTTTTACATAAACAAAAAGATCCATTTGAGAGTTAGTTGTACGTTCAGATTTTAAACCAATTGTAATAGGGATATCATCTTCGGGCATAAAATAATCCATCAAATTTTTCAATAAAGTATTATGGTCGTTCTCATATCCAGATCTTATATATTTTGTATATAACCAATATAAATCTCCAAAGGCTACTATTTTCCCTTTACCTTGAGTAGTTCCATTATACGACGCAACTACTGTTTTTCCACTTATTTCCGCTATAGAATCTGAGGTTGTGGTCGTGAATGTGGATCCCAGAGTCCAAGAAAATTTATTAACTCCTTGAAAAATAGTACCAGAGACATCTGTGACTTCTTGAGAAGTAATTTTGGGGTTAATAGGTCCTTGATAGGTTAAATCCATTATATTTTCTTCATTAATTTCTATACCTGTGCTAAGATTTGAAAGGAGATGGTTTAAATTGTCTAAGCATAGCTCTTGATATCTAGTTCCTAAAAGAAGTAGATTACCGCCGCTATTGAAATAGTTCCTTAAGGCATCTATTTCCATGGGGCTATAGGGTAATATTGGATTCTGCATGACAACGAGATCATATTGAGCTAATCTTTCTTCAGTTAGAATTGAATTATCTGTAGAACTATTATATCCAGGTGTCCAATAATCCATCCCGTAATCTATAGAAATATTCCATGAAGCAACATCCCTCATAGCGTCATTAAAGCCCATCTGGTAGAAAGAGATATCCGGATACATATCGTTTAACCCGTGGAATGACTCCATTAAGATTTTATGTTCTGGTAGCCTAATATCTAAAGAAACATTAATGGAAGCATACTTCTGAACTCCAACTGTTATATTAATTTCGAAATTTCTTATCCCCTGTGTCGCATTTGCATTGATTTTTATATCTAAAGCGGTAAAATTAACTCCAGGATCATTGAAAACAATCTGATTATTATCTACTGAAAGAGTAATTCCATCTACATCTGGAAGGTTTACATCAAAAGTGTTTGCCTTTGCGGATATGACCGTTAAATTAATTCTCTGGTGGTCTCCTGGAAAGTTTAGCAGATCATACGGCTTTATTGGTAATACATCAGGATATATCATTGCCGTATCATTTTTATCAGCACCTAAACCATTAAGAAATTCGAGAGATGCGGAAACATTTATTAATCCCGCTCCAGATTTAAGATATTGATTGTCATTATCTTCGGATAACTTACCTGCACCTTTTAATAATGCAATTCTCGCTGCTTGGGAGTAAGAGAAGGATAGGCTTCTTTTAAGAGCGCTAAGGCACCTGCGACTACTGGCGTGGCCATGCTTGTACCACTTAAAGGGTAATAGTCAGCATTAAAAGAGAAATCAAAATAATTGCCAATAAACTCCATTTCTCTTGCGATGCCAGAATCTTTAGCGCTAGTGGAAATTACATCAACTCCAGGAGCAACAACATCAGGATATCCAATATAAGAGAATGTGGGGCCCCAACTACTAAAAGAGGCCAATTCATTATTGGAATCAGATGCTCCTACAGTAATGGCATCTATACCAGAAGCTGGTGAGCCGCCGGTAAAATAACCCGGGCCAGAATTACCCGCCGCGACTACACATATTACGCCTTGATCTGTCGCATTTGAAATCGCCAAGGTCATGGGATCATGAGCCGCCGGAGATCCACCACCAAAACTCATAGAAATTATATCCGCATTTGCAGTCTCAACACACCATTCAATTGCATTGATAATATCTGAGTCATTTAATCCCCCTACAGAATTTCCTGCTTTAGCGTTAATTAGATCAACATCGGGAGCAATACCTCTATATTTTCCTGAAGATCCCCCTCCATCACTTCCAATAAGACCCGCACAGTGAGTACCATGACCGTTAAGATCTTGATATGCAAAAGGATCAACTGATTTATCCTCAGGATCCCATACAAAATTTCTGTCAAGAATAACATCTAAATCAGAATGATGGTATATACCTGAATCAATTACTGCAACCCGCATACCATTGCCCGTTTCAGCAACACTATCAGCCCCTATCGCTGGTACCCACCAATTATCATAATCATTTAGATTTAAGTTGTTAGATTTTGGCATAGAATCTTTAATAACGGGAGTTTTATACGTTTTTGATTTATAGATCTTTTGGATTTTAGAGTATTGCATTAACTCGTTTTCTTTTTCAACTAATTCATATGGATTTACTTTCAATGTTAATCCGGGAATTATATTGTAATTATATATTATTTTATAATCCTCGAAAATAGAATCGATAACATCAGAGCGCTCCCTTTTATTAGTTAAGTCTTTAAATAAGACGATAATATTTACATCTTTAGGATTACATTCTTGAGTTAAATAGAGCTTTGATAAATAATCTTTTAACGAATTGTCAAAAAGCGATGATTTAAAATTCAATAGAATGCTGGAATCAATATTCTGCAAATCTGTAGCTTTAGACTGAGAAGAATCCAAATTTATTACAATATTTTGATCATCTTGAACATTCTGTGTATTTTTAACATCTACTAAACCGAATCCAAATAATGGAGCAATTAAAAAGCTCGTGAGTATAATAGCAAAAATCAGCAAGTTTGGTTTTTTATTAAATTTTTTCATAATTTTCACATATCAAGGTTTCTATTTAATTTTTATTTAAATAATTGAAAAACCACAATTTTTTTTAAAAATTGTTTATTATTTAATCTTACAGTGAACGACCTTCTATTTATTTTTTAAATCTCTTAATCTTAAAAAAGATGGGGCCTGTGGATTAGTGGAAGGATTTTGCATAACGCTAGTTTCGCTTAAGATCGTTCGCTTGGCATGCGAAAGGCCGCGGGTTCGATTCCCGCCAGGTCCACCATTTTTTTATCATTTGTAAGGTACAAAAAAGCTGATTTTATATAACTCAACTATTATTCTTAATTAATTGATTTGATAAGTCTTAGAAATAATTAATAAAAGCTTATAATCCAAATAATATTTTTTCAAATTCGTATGTGTGAAAATTTTTTTAAATCTCCAATCCTATTAAATTATAATCAGTTTAAATTGTAAGGTTATTTCAAATTCCTTTAACTAAGATCAAAACAAAAGATTTAGTTCCGATAATATTAGTAATTCTACTTTTATTTGTTTCTATCGCTTGTGCGAGTATGTTAATTCCAAGCTATGCAGCGATAAAAGCGGAGTTTATGATTCCCGAATCACTTATCGCCATACCTGATGCATTATTTATATTAACAAGTGCATTTTTTGCCTTAATGTGGGGTTACTTTACAGACCGCATTGATCGAGGAAAAGTTATTATGGCGGGAGCTTTTTCTTGGACCATTGGAATGATATTAACAGCTTTTAGCGTTAGTTTTCGAATGTTGGTTATTTCTAGAGTGATAAGTGGGGCTGGATTAGGATGTGTCTTACCTGTGGGATATTCAATAATTTCTGATGCAATACCTCCAGATGAAAGGTCAGGTTGGTTTGGAACTTTAGCAATTTTAAGCTCAATATCAAATGGAATTGGACAAGCATTATCCTCTTTTATAGGTCCAATATATGGCTGGAGGTTTCCATTTCTGCTACTTTCAGGTATAAGTCTTGCTATTATCGTAATATTATTTTTTGTTACAATACCTTCAAGAGGAGCAAGTGAAGATGAATTATTAGATTTAGCTGAATTAAACTTGGAGTATAGTTATAAAATTTCAACTCAAGATTTGGCAGAAATTGCAAAAAAGAAAACAAATAGATACTTAATAGTTCAAGGATTTTTTTCGATTATACCAGGAACGATATTAGTTTATTTCCTAACTTCAATGTTGGCAATGTATTATTTTGGGGAACTTCCTTCAGAAATCAGGCTTCAAACTGCCACTATTTTTGCAGGTATGGCTGGTATTGGTTATATTTTAGGAAATATAATTCTCTCTTACTTAGGAGATGCACTTTATAGGAGAAATAAAAAAAATCGAGCTCGATTAGCGACAGTTTGTATGATTATTTCAATTCCTTTGGCGATTATGATGTTGCTGTTTATCCAACCTGTTGAAGTTAATAAATTAGGAATTGAATATCCAGACGTTATTCCTACTGAAGAATTAAGTACTTATATCTTCTTGACAATAGGCCAAATATTTGTTGCATATCCAAGCTTTATTTTATTTGTTGTTTTTGCTTTAATCGCATCTATCTTAAGTGCTGGTCCCGTAGCAAATAAAAATGCTGTAATGATTGATGTAAATTTACCAGAACATAAAGGTACTGCTGCATCCTTTTTTAACCTTTCCGAGCAAATTGGTAAAGGAATAACACTATTAATTTCTTTTATGTTAATTAGTTGGTTAGGAAGTATATTCAATATGATGTTATTTTCTTTCTTATTCTGGATTCCTGCAGCATTTTTATGGTTTCTAGCGAGTAGACATGTTGAAGAAGATATGCTAGTTAAATCAAGGATACTATCAGAACGTAAACAAGTAAGTTTAATTGATTATATTTTTGAACTTGAAATACAAATGGACAGAGGTATCCAAAAATTACAAGATTCAAAATATTACATTCAGTCAGATAAAAAGAAATTTAAAAAACTCTTAAATGACGCAATAAGATTATTTACTTTCTGTGAAAGAGATGGTGAAGCTAGAAGTATTACAAATATTGAAAAAAAGGCCCATATTATGAAAATAAGAGCGTTAGTTGTAAAAAAGGATGTTAAAAAGATATATAGAGAACTAAAAAAAGAGAGTCTAATAGTAAAGGAGAGATTTCAGTTAGAACAAGATTTAAACCAAATTTATTTAAGAGTTGGTGAATATGATAAAAGTTCATTTGGAGAAATTCAAACCTATTATGAGGATGCATATTTAAAAATCGTAGAAGCACGATTATTGCGTAAACACGATTTAATACAGAGCCTTACAAAAATTACCCGAGCAATAAATATTTATGGTCGAGTAAAACGTTTATTAAAAGAGAGAATTGAAAATATACAGGAAAAGGAGGATATCTCTGAGGAAGAGTTAATCATAATTAAAAGAGAAAAAGATTTATTTGAGAAATGTTCTAAAGTTATAAAGGCTACAATCAAACTTAGGGAAGAGTGTGAAAACGTTCTTGAACAATTAAGTGAGAAAGGAATTGATAAAGAAGATCTAACGAAAATTTCTGAACTTACATTAGAATATCAAGTTGACATTGATAAGATTATGGAGGATACTTTTAGACAAGATAGTGAAACAAGAAATATGATAATTGAACTCTTGAAAAAAATTGATTCTATATTTGATGAATACGATAGATGGAAAGAAGTAGACTTTAAAGTATTTTAGGATATTAATTATTTAGGTCTCTATTTAATTCTAATTTCAATAAATCGAATAATTGAGCTTTTTCATTTTCTGTAAGGTCTTGACTTGATTTTCCTCTCTTAGTATAATTATCTGGACCTTCAAAATCAAAAAATAAATTAAGAAGTAATATTATACAATTTCTAGCTTCTAAATAATTCATTATCCTTGCTTCTAGTTCACTCATTAATCTTATAAGAATGTTGCTGATCCATATTTTAGCTTTAAAAGAATCAACTTGTTCTTTATTTCCGTAATATTCCAAAATGTTATCAATACACGTCATTATAAAATGATATGAACTCTTTTCTTTTTAGAAGTGTTAATAAAACATTCTATACCAAGATTTAATGAGTTAATCAGAAATATAAATGTTTGTATAAATCTTATCTATTTTTTCACTTGAATAAAAGAAATTTAGAAAAGACAAGTTAATTAAAACATTTCAATACTTTCTAAGGCGGATTCTTTTATTTAATAATAAATTCGTTTCTATTCATAATCATACTTTTCAATTTTATAAAAAATCATTGATATTGAGGTTAAATTCGCAGTAAAAACCATTAAATATGCTTAATTACATCCAAGATAACCGATATTCGAGTAAAATTGAAGAGCCTTATTTTTTTTTCAAATAAAATATTTGTATAGATAACAAGTTTTTGTCAGTAATTTTTAATGAAACCATAAATTTGGGATGATAATTTGCTCAATCTTGATACTTAAAATAAAAAGGTTTAATCTTTAACTTTAATTACTAATTTATGAAAATCTTTTTAAATATATCTAACAAATTAGTAAATAGAAATACAATTTGTAAAACGAATGGAAAAAAATTGGTGTTTTTAAAAAAATGATTTTAATTTCTAAAAAGCAAAGCAGAACTTCAATAAGAAGAGTAAAGTTCATTACATTCTTTATTGTGCTATTCGCAAGCAATATAATAGCAATGACTTTTGTATATAAGGCAAATAATGGTAATCCTGATATTTTAGAGAAAGAGCAGTATGATGCCCTTATTCCTGAAGATGCGTATATTTACTATAAGAACACGACGGGAAATGCAGATGGCATTTATGTAAGCGGGAATTATGCCTATGTGGCAGACTTTAATATGGGACTTGTAATCATTAATATTTCGGATCCTACCAACCCAGGACCGCCCGTATTCAAGGCCACAATTGGAAATGCATATAAAGTTTTTGTAAGCGGCGACTATGCCTATGTGGTATCGGCAAATCGGCTTGGGATATTCAATATTTCGGATCCTACCAATCCGGGAGATCCCGTGTACGTGGTCCTAAACGGATTTGCGCTTGATGTTTATGTGGAAGGTAATTATGCCTATGTGGCAGATGGGTCATGGGGGCTAGCAGTAATCAATATTACAGACCCAACCAGCCCGGGATCACCCATTTACGAGGATACAAGTGGTGAGGCTAATGGTATATATGTGAGCGGTAATTATGCTTATTTAGCAGATGCGCTTTCGGGGCTTGCGATTATCAATATTTCGGACCCAACCAACCCGGGAACGGCCGCGACCATGGACACGGATGGATATGCACGTGGCGTTTGGGTTGATGGTAACTATGCCTATGTAGCGAGTGAAACTCCGGGGCTTGCGATCATCAATATTTCGGATCCCCGCAATCCGGGAACGCCTATATACTGGGATACGAGCGGGTATGCATATAACGTTCATTTAGATGGCGATTATGCCTATGTGGCAGATTATACGGGGGGACTTGCGGTTTTCAATATTTCGGATCCCACCAATCCGGGAACACCCTTGTACGAAGCGACAATGGGAAATGCATATGACGTTTATTTAAGCGGCAATTATGCCTATGTAGCAAATTGGGATCATGGTCTTGCTATAATTGAAATTTCAAAACCCATCGACCCGATAACACTTGCATATGAAGTTACGAGCGGATCTGCGAATGGTGTTCAAATAAGCGGTGATTATGCCTATGTAGCAGATGGAGTTCAGGGGCTTGCGGTCATCAATATTACAGATCCCCGCAACCCAGAATCGCCCGTGAACATGGACACAGATGGATATGCGCATAGCGTTTATATTTGCGGTGATTATGCCTATGTAGCAGATGGAGTTCAGGGGCTTGCAGTCATCAATATTTCGGACCCCCTCAACCCAGGACTACCAGTATATGAGAACACCACTGGAGATGCAAATGATGTACACGTAGTTGGCGATTATGCCTATGTGGCAGATAGGTCATCGGGGCTTGCAGTCATCAATATTTCGGATCCCACCAATCCGGGAACGCCCGAGTATGAGCCCACGAACCAAGATGCATATGGGGTTTATGTGAGCGGCGATTATGCTTATGTGGCAAGTAATGTAGAAATTGCGGTCTTCAATATTTCGGACCCTACTAACCCGGGAACACCTGAGTACGGGAGCTTAAGCGGATGGGCATTTGATGTACACGTAGATGGCGATTATGCCTATGTGGCGACTGGGTTATCGGGGCTTGCGATCATCAATATTTCGGACCCCACTAACCCTGGAGCACTCACATACATGGACACGGATGGAACTGCACGGAAGGTTTATGTGAGCGGTGATTATGCCTATGTGGCAGTCGGTCCAGATGGGCTTGCGATCATCAATATTTCGGATCCTACTAATCCGGGAATGCCTGTATACGAAGATACAGCTTCAAATGCATGGGATGTTTATGTATGCGGCGATAATGCCTATATAGCAGATATCTTTGGGCTAGCAGTTATCCAAGTTAGAGAACGAGTCGATATGGTAGACCCTATTATTACTGATAGTCCAAGCAACTTCACCGTGGAAGCTGGCTATACGGGGCAGAGTATTTCATGGACTGCCACAGATCTTAATAATGCTACCTACACCATTAAACTTCAAGGAACGGGTATCGTCGCAGGACCGAGCAACTGGAACAATGATACTCCCATTACATATAATATTCCAGAAGGATTCGGTACAGGCGATTATCTTTACACGATTAACATCATTGATATTGACGGAAACTTTGTGAAGGATACAATGAATTTTACCGTAATCCCAGATGCTACTGAACCCGTTTTTAATGTGAGTCCTAACAATAGAACTCTGGAAGCGGGTTATACAGGGGAGAGTTTATCGTGGACGGTATCAGATGCGACCAATAATACTTATACTATTGAGCTTCAAGGATCGGGTATCATAGTTGGACCCACAACTTGGAATTCTGGAGTCCCAACTACCTATAACATTCCTGATGGCCTTGCGGTAAGTGATTATATATATACTGCTAACTTTACAGATATGTGGGACAATTCTATAGTTGATTATGTTAACATTACCGTGGAAGATACAACCGCTCCAACTTCAGACCAGCCAGAAAATTTAGAAACTCATACGGAAGAAAAAAGTAAAGTTTGTTGGATGTTAACCGATATTACCGGTGGAGGGCAATATCGAGTATTAATATTCGACCAGTATAAAACAGTTAATTATACTTGGGTGGATTGGACAAATTGGACAAGTGGCGTATCAGTAGATGTACCAATTAATCGCTTAGAAAAGGGAATTTTTGTCTATTCAATTGAATTTCGTGATAATTATGGAAACTATGGAATACCAAATGATGTTAGCATTACTATAAAAAAAGCTCCGTCTAATGGTAGTGGGGATGATGGAAGCGATGATACATTTATCTGGATTATAAGAAGTGTGATTGGTGGTGTAATAAGTGCCACAGTAGGAATTGCCATCAAAATAGCTTATAGCAGAAAAAAGGAGTCTGAGGAATTCCTAAAAAAAGGAACTAATTATTTCAAGAAAATCCCTGATATGGAGAATTATTTACAATCTCAGCTTGGAACAAAAGACTGGAGCAATCTAAAGGACGACTGGCAAAAATACCAAAGCAGAAAAATTACTCAAGATGATTTCATGAAGGCCGGCAAAAAAAAAATAGGCGATAAATTCACAGATTGCTTTTTGGAATAAAAGAACTAATATATTAAAACTAAGAGGAATATAATTAAGCGATAAAATAAAAACAATATTTTCGTTTCTATTTATTTATTCAAAAATTCCTTTATGCAATTCAAAAGGATTCTCTACATTATTTTAAATTTGGAGAATTATACTTATTACTTTAAGGAGATTAGATTTAAAAATTATCCATTTAATTTTACATCATTTTGATAAGAGTTTATAATTCTAAAAGTATAAATATTTTTTTAATTATGGTATATCTTATTTATTGTCGAGTGAATTAATTATCGCAAAATTTTAAGTAATCGCAAATTTTTTGTAATAGAGCAAAATTTTGTGTTTTCCAATTTCACAATAACATTTAAAAACTCATAAAAAGAAATTCTATTATTTAAAAATTTACAAAAACGTGAAAATCTTTATGAAATCAAACTCAAAAATAATAATTTTGCTAATATTTGGATTTTTCTTAGCAGTTTCAAGTATCACCAGTATTAATAATTTCCGTGCTGATAATGTAAATAACGGAATGAGTGTGGAAGACAACGATAACACTACTCTGAAAAGTCTGAAACAAGCAGGATACTGGAATAACTTTTCTTTCATCCATATTGATGGTAATTGGTCAACTGCGGCGGGTTACGCTTGGTGCAGTGGTGATGGATCATGGGGCAATCCTTACACTATCGAAAATATTACTATTGATGCTACTAGCTCAGTTACAAGAAGCGGAATTTATATAATTAATTCCAAAAATGATTACTTCATAATCAGAAATTGTACGGTTTATAATTCGGGTTCTGTGGGTATAGATGCTGGAATCAAATTGGAAAACACTAATAACGGAATGTTAACAAATAACAACTGCTCGAATAACAGAAATGATGGTATTTTATTGCTTAGTGATTGCGACAACAACACTATCTCAGGAAACATCGTCAGCGATGTTGTAGCACCTAACCAAGAAGTTGGGATAGAATTAAATCAAGGTTGCGATGGCAACACAATTTCGGGAAATACTGCCAGCTATAACACATGGTTTGGGATAATTTTAGATGATAGTTGCATTAACAACACAATTTTAGAAAACACCGTAACCTATAATGATGATTCTGGGATACGTTTAAGTACTGATTGCGATAATAATACGATCTCGGGAAACATCGCAAATGAAAATTGGGGTCACGGGATAGAATTAGATGATTGCGGCAACAACATAGTTTCGGGAAATAACATATACGAAAATCATTTTTCTGGTATATATTTAGATAATTGCAATGACAGTATAATTTCAAGAAACACAGCCCGCAATTTTGCAGGGTTAAACCAAGATTATGGGATACGGTTAGTTAATGGTGCCAGCAATAACACTATCTCGGGAAATCTCATGAAGGATAACGGGGTTGAAATACTTATTAGTGCAGCCTGCCAGAATAACTTAATTTATCTAAATACGCTAAGAGCACCGGCTGGTTGGCAGCATGCGAGCGACTTTGGCACGAATAATTACTGGAATAACTCGATGGTTGGTAATTATTGGGACAATCACACTTCTCCCGACTCTGATAATGATGGAATTGTTGATACACCTTTTATTGGGATTGCTGGTACGGCACTTATCAACGACAGTTTACCACTCGCAGAAAGCCCTGTGCATGAAGGTGAAAAAATCCATATAGACGATACTGGTGTGAGCGCTTGGAATTGGGATGAAACAGCCAAATTGAAATTCTGGAAATTCTAGCGTTTATTTTGTCATCAGAAATTCCAAAGTAACTAAATCGGGTAGTGGATTATATAACGCGGGAATTAAATTGGAAAACACAAATAACGGAACCTTAATAAATAACAACTGCTCGAATAACTATGAAAATGGCATTTTATTGTATAATGGTTGCGATAATAATACCATCTCAGGAAACATAGCGAGCAACTTCTTTATTAGTCAACAAGATATCGGGATATATTTATTAACTGATTGTGACAACAACACAATATCTGGAAACACCGTCAACTCCAATATTTATGGAATAAGTTTACAGGATGACAGTGATGATAACTTTATTTCGGGAAACACCGTCAACTCCAATAATTATGGGATAATTTTAGATGATAATTGCATTAACAACACAATTTTAGAAAACACAGTAAATAATAATTACGTGTACGGGATATATATTAGTAATAGTTTAGATGCGGAATTATCAGAAAATCAGATGAACGGGTGCGGCGTAGGAATCAATGGATCACTTACTCAAATGTCTTCACATAAGATTTATACTAACAATACTGTGAATGGAAGAATTTTATATTATTATGTAAATGAAAATGGCTTAGACGCAATCAATTTTACAGGGGGGGGACAAGTGATATTAATCAATTGTAACAATTCAATTATATCAAACTTAAATGTATCTCGTACATCAATTGGAATTTATTTATATTATTGCGATAATAATAATGTCTTGGAAAACACCGCTAACAACAATGATCATCACGGGATATATTTAAATTTTGGTTGCGACAACAATACAATTTGGGGAAATAATATAACTTATAATGATGAATACGGAGTATATTTAGATAATAGTCATAACAACACGGTTATTAAAAATGAAATAAAATACAATGACAAGCATGGAATGTACATTGTTTCAAGTAATTACACTACCATTTTTAATAACACCATAACAAATAATGCACAAACATCGAATGAAAACGGTATTTATTTGGACAACTCTCATTGGAACAATATAACTGGAAACAGAATTACTAATAATACATATTATGGAATCGAATTTGTTCAATCTGATAATAATACCATCGTTCTAAATGACATTTCCTTTAACAAGCTAGGTATTAATATTCTTACTGACAGTGATTATAACATTTTATATTTGAATTCTTTCAAAAACAATACTAACCATGCCTTTGACAATGGGACTGGTAATAGATGGGACAATGGTGTAATTGGGAATTATTGGGACAATTATACTGGAAGTGATCCCGATGATGATAAGATTGGAAATACCCCACATCCTATTCCCGGTAGTGGAGGGAGTCAAGATAATAAACCGATATGGGATGATGGTCCAGATGGTTCTGATAATGGTGGAGGAGGAGATGACGATGATGGTGGAGATGTTGTAATTTTGGGATATGACCTATTTGTCTTAATTGGTGTTATCGCTGCACTATCTTTAGTATTCTATAGAAAACGATTTAAAAATTAATTTTAAGGTTTTTTTTTTTAAATTTTTTTTTTACCCTTTTTATGGATATTTCATAGTAAGATTTAAAATCATATGAAAAGAATTTATATTATTGTTTTTTAGTTTAATCCCCCTAAAATGTTGATTATTAAGATACAGTAAAGAACTTAATCTTATATCTAAATTTAAGCTAGTGTATCCTGAAAAAAATATATTTTTGTTAAGAAATCTAATTTATAATAATGTAACTTTACCATAATAGCAGTCTTGCTAAAATATTTCAATACTTTCTAAGAAATTATTAATATTTTGCTCTAAATCTACGAGATCATCAATATTTTTTATTTCTGAACTTGCCAGTTTACCCAGAAACTCTTTTAACAATTTTTCTTTATTTTTATCAGTTGGAAACAGCAATGAGCTCTTGTAGTGCTCCCAATCTAGGATATTTGTATAGATTAGAAAAAGAAGCTCAATATGGCTGTACTCAATAATGGAAAGTAATTTTTCTTTAGTAATTAAGGATTTAGTTTGGTCTTGATAGAATCCTGATAAATCATTATAATAATTAGTAATTCGAGCAATATTATCTAATTGAGATTTTAACGCAGCCTTGTTAATTGGACTATTCTCATCTTTATACATAATTTCAAAATATGAGGATATGAAATCCTTTAACTTCTGCAATTTCTGCTGAAAGACGCGAGTCTTTACGATTCGTTCGAACATCGGGGATTCTTTATCTTTATAGAATTTGAGCTCAAATTTGACTATATCTAGTATGTCAAAAAAGAGCTCTCTAATGTCAATATTTTCAGCCATAATTTTCAACTATTTATTATTTACTCTTCAAGTATTATAAAACAATGAAACTATAAAAATCTAATATTAATTAAATTCTGAATAAATCATAATTTATTTTGTTTTGTTTAACATCTTTTTGAAAAGAATACCTTTTACATGAATTTTAAGAATCCTAAGAGGGCAGCGAAGCATAAATCCAATATCCATTCGAGGTTCTTTTCTCAAATCAAGAAATCTTTTATAGAACATCCTAGCATGTCTTTTATTGATTGTCATTTTTTCTAACAACATAAAACGCTTCACTAATTTTTCAAGAGGTTCTGAATCTTCAAAACTATAATAATTTGAAGCTCTTAATGCCCATTTAACAGCTTCTAATTGATATTTCATAGGCTTTAGCTTCTTAAATGGTATAATTATTATTGAGAATAATGAAATCATTAAATTCATGGCAGTACTTTTAATCATATCGAAAGGAGGAATTGAAACTCTTTTTAAAGTAATATCTCTTAAATCTTTACCATATAAAATATTACTATTATCAATTACACTACATAATACAATCTTTCGAGGCGCAAACAATTTGGAAAAAAACTTGTTAACATTGAAAATTTTATGAAATTTAGCATCTTCCCAGTACTTTCTCTTAGTAAGGAAGTGGCTTATAAACATACCAGTAGTTTGCTGAACAACTGATAGAAGCTTATTAACTAACTTGAAATTAAACTCTCTAAAATTATGTTTAATTTCTAATGCAATAAAATATTTTTCAATCTCTCTAATATGACGGTTTGAAACTCTATCTTTAAAAATAATAAGCAGATCACAATCAGATACTTCAGTGAATTCTTTACTTGCCGCTCTTTGGCTTCCAAATAAAATTATTGATAGTATTTTATTAATCCCTATTTCTTTATTAATAAGAACTACAATATCATTAATATAATTCCGGGATTGCGTACTAAGATTCTCTAATTGGGACTTAATTTCATTCTTTATCCGGTTATCTACTTCAAAAGGGTTATCTTTTAGCAAATGTAATCATAACTTCTTACTTGAATTATTTAAAAATTAAAAAAATTAAAGATTATTAGCCATTTTATATCCCCTTTCAACAGCTTCCATAACTGTGGCAGGTTTTCTAGCATCTCCAATTTTTTGCACGGGGATCTTTAATGCCCTAATCTCTTTATAAAGACTATTATTAGAGTTAACTCCTGTCGCATAATATATAGTATCCACGCTTTCTATTACTTGATCTTTATCTGCACCATCGACATAATTGACATAGTTATTTCCAATCTCTGTAACTTTCGCATTGTTAATGATATTAACACCTAACTTTTGACATTTTTCTATTAATACCCACTTTGTAGTTTTACCTAAATTCGCACCGCATCTTGGAAGCATCTCTAAAATTGTTACTTTCTTCTTCCCTTTATACATCATATCTAGAGCATCATCTAATTCAACAGCTTTATAAAATGTGAGAAATTCAAAAGCTTCAAGGCTTAAACGCCCATATTTTGCGAGGAATATTGCCAATTCTATGCCTGTAGCCCCACCTCCGATTACGACATTATTCTCACCAATGGGAACATCACCAGATAACGCCTCATTAGCCCAATAAACATTTTCTCCGTCAATTCCCTTAATAGGTGGTTTTATTGGAGTTGTCCCTGTTGCGACGAAAACTTCATCAGGATTAAATTCCTTTACAGTTTCTATGGTTACTTCCTCATTAAAATGTACTTGAATTCCAAATTTTTGAATCCAATATGAATAATTATCAATCATTCGTTTAAACTCATGTCTTCCAGGAGGTATCCAAATTATATTTAATAATCCTCCTATTTGATCAGTTTTTTCAAAGATATGAACTTCATGACCGCGTATCTTAGCGATTCTTGCGGCTTCTAACCCTGCTGGACCTGCACCTATAACCATAAGTTTCTTTTTTTCTTTAATAGGTTTTAATTCAGTCTTAGCTTCCTTTCCAGCTCTAACATTTCTTAAACAAGTAACGGGTTTCATAGCAAAAACATTATCAAAACATCCTTGATTACACGCAACACAATACATAATATCATGAATATCTCCTCTTTGTGCTTTTACAGGCAGGTAAGGATCAGCAATTAGTCCCCTACCGATGCAGATTGCATCTGCTTTTTCTGCCATAAGAACCTGCTCAGCTAAAATTGGGTTATTAATTCTATTTGTTGCAAATACAGGTATCGATACAGCCTTTTTAATATTTTCAGCTAAATAGGTATAACATCCTTCTGGAACGTCCATAGTAAGTTGAGGAATTTTAGTCTCATGCCAGCCACCAGTGATATTAATATAATCGACACCAGCTTCCTCATAGCCCTTCGCAACAGGATGTTTATCCTTATAACTCACACTACCAGGAATGAAATCATCACCAGCCATTCGTATACCCACAATAAAATCATCATCCACAGCAGATTTTATTGCTTTAATAGTTTCCATTGGAAATCTTAATCGATTTTCTAAACTCCCACCGTACTTATCTGTTCTCCTATTAACTAATGGAGATATAAACTGCCCCATTAAATATCCGGCAGAACCGCAGACTTCGACACAATCAAATCCTGCTTTTTGAATTCTTTTCGCAGAATCGACGAAAGCTTGTTGTTCTCGTTCTATATCTTCGAGAGTCATTTCTCTAGGTGTTGATCTACTAAATTTACTATATGTCGCAGAAGCGGATATAGGTGTTGTTCCTATTATTTTAGCAAAGGAATATCTTCCAGAATGATATAATTGACCGCCGATCTTTACATCATCACGAGCTTTATGAACTGCGTCAGTCATTTCTGCCAATTTAGAAATATATTTATCATCATCTATAGCCAACATCATTGGAACGCCCATCCCATAGATATCGACATATATACCTCCGACGAAAAGGAGACCTGCCCCTCCTTTAGCCCGTTCAACATAAAAATCACTTATTCGTTGGGTACTATAGCCATTATCTGCTAAATTCAAATGCATTGCTGGCATTACAATTCGATTAGAGATTTTCATGCTTCCAATTTGTAATGGTGTAAAAAGTTTGAAAAATTTCATAATTCTCTTCTTATCTCTTAAAATATTTATTTTTTTTATTCTAACTAAATTAAACAGTCCATTTTATTAAAAATTTGTTTGACAAAAATAAATACACCCGTAAGTGATTAAATGAAAGTTCCTAAAGGGGAGTTAAAAAGTAGACAAAAATTCTTACCTAAAGTAAGAGTCTGGACCTTTATCATCTTGTACTCCTTTCATTATATAATCCGCTTGCTTCTTAAATGATTCAAAAACGTTTTCCATTTCTTCAATTTTCTTATTTAACTCATCAAAATTCATGGATATTTTAAAATAATCTTTTAATATTGTAACTAATGCTTTAGAAGCACGAGGATCGAGATTCATCATAGGTAATGGTAAAGTTTCGGCTAATAAGCAAATTCCTGGTGCATAACCTTTATTACCAGCCCAAGCGGGTAAAATTCCGTTTGCGCCTGCTATTATGCCACCATCCATGATTTTAGTATTTTGCATTTTTAAGAAAGATTGAACAGAGTCATTATCAGTACCACAAACATGTACCATTGGCTCATCTTTTATATCATCAGAGACTAAAGCACCACAACTAACGTACATTTTAACATTTCCATTAGTTATCTTATCCATTTCCTCACAAAATTTATGAGAAAATTCAAAGACACCTTCAGCGCTTTGAGGTTGAAAGTTTGCTGTTAAAATAAAAAAATCGTTATCTTCTCTTGATTTATAATATACTTTAGCAGTTGGAATTTCTAATTTACCCTCCTCTACAGAACTTTTAGGGGGAAAATCAAAATATTCAATGTCTAAAAACAAATCTGCTTTTATAGAATCCTTAATAGAACCTATTGCTAGTTTCGCAACTAAGGCAATACCGGGCCATCCAATAAGAATTATGGGATTTTTAATATCTTCTGGATTGATTTCAAAATGTCTTTCAATGTTAAAATACATTTAGATATACCTACCTATTTTTAAAAAAAACAATAATAATTGATTTAGAATCTCTATTCCTTTTATATTAAATTATTACACAAAATAAAAAAGTTTGTGAGGTTGAATTAAAAACATTTTTCTTATTAGAGAACTGAAAATGTCTTTGAGATAATCAATCGTAATTGATCTTACTGTATAGACCTAACTCCTCTATGAAGTTATCGATTTTTTGTAACATTCCAAGTTTTTTTAAATTAAACATTGCTAAATAGAATTTCTCATCGCTAGGAAATTCAATTTTATCCATATCTTCTCCTTTCTCTCTTGCTATATCTTTAACGTGTTCCTTTGTTAAATAAATTAGATTATCTAAGTAAAAATATCCAATTCTCTTAGAAAAGTCTTCCGCGGCTTCACTAATATACTGTTCAAGAGGCTCATCAGGTTCAAAACCACGATATTTTGATGTATGAGGATATGTAAGGTCAACGTTCAAATAATCAAATATCATTCTATCAGCATCTTTAAAGACAGAAGTATCCCCGTCCCATTCTTTTAAAATCTTAACATATTCTGCTTCAAATTCGTACAAGAATTTTTCTAAAATTCGTTCTATAAGCTGAGATGTTTTATCTGTAAGAGTTCCAGGTTTTAATATAGCCATTAGACGTGCTTTATTTCCCTCATAAAATATAACTTCGGAATCATCTTTCAATTTATAGAGTTTTATGTCGCTATAAAAGAGTTCTAATTCTTGATTGATCTCTTCGGCTTCTTTTAATGTATCTTTTTCAACACGGCTCATAGGATGGAAGAAATTATAGATAAACTCTTTGGACTCTCTATAGATTAAAGAAATAATTAAAACTCCTTTTGTTATATAATATTTTGCAAGCTTTTCTAAATCATCTTCATCAAAACTCATAATTAATTTTCACACTTTCTTTGTTTTTATATTTTTAATTTTTATAATTAATAATTGATGAGTTTCAGGCTCAACGACGAGCGCCTTTAAAATCCACAGTCTCACCACAATTCGGACAGAACTTTTTTGGCGATCTTATTAAAGTTCCACAAAATGGACAATAGAATCCTGATTGTGGTTGAGCACGAGTTCTGGTGGCAGGAAATTGAGAATATCCTCGTTCTGGTTCGTATGCTCGTTGTCCTGATGCTGGCTGTCTTTCATATTGAGTCCCCCAAGACATATATTGCTGTTTCTTTCTACGATATCCAATGTCTTTCTGTGCTTTTGCGACAGCAAACACCGGAGTTAATAAACAGATGAATAAAGGAGAAATAAGAATCGTTATAATACTATATACAATATCGCGTGTAATTATCATCCCGAAATTCATACCTCCCGCAGGTGTATACCAATAAGTATAATCCACGGGATTTACATTCCAAATGAATATTCGAATTACAATTGTTATTAGGTCAAATAAAGAAAAGATTAATTGGGCTAATAAGAAAACTCCAATTATTTTAATGTAATTACCTGAGGCTGATAGGCGAGATTCCATAAATGGTCGATCTACATCCTTCATATTATAAGTATATACCAAAAAAATAAAAAAACAGAAAATTATGATACCAGGAATCATAAGAAATAAGCTATATCCAAAACAAACAGATACTCCTACACCAAGTACAAGTACTACAATCAATAACTTTGAATTGAAAGAACTGATAAATTCGTCAGAAAAGGAGGGATTTTCTTCCATATGGGTTTTATATAGGAATGAACTAACAGTACATAGTGATAACGCTGTAAAAACACCCAAAATTATTCCATCTAAAAAGGCAATAAGCAAATTCATATTTACATAAGGCTGTATAGCGGAATATTCTTGATCACTAAATTGTAACACAGCCTCAAACGGATTCGCATTATATCTATCTATCAATGCCGATTCTGCGATATACAAATCGTAAAGATTTGCTTGTAAAGCTCCTAATAAGAATACACTTACAATAATATAAGCAATATAAAAAAGCGCAAAAGGAATAATAATTTTCGAATAAGTCTGAAAAAAAAGTCTAAAGCCATCTGATACAATTTCTCCAAAAGGCTTATTTGCTAATCGTTGTTTATCTTGCTTCATATTTTTCTATATGTATACAATTATTTATAATTTTTTAAATATAACACTATATTATACAAAGTAATCATAAAAATAGAGAATAATAAATTATTCAATAAATTAGATTTACTTTTTGCTACAGAAAACCAGTTTAATAAAAAAAAACTGAAAATTGTATGTATGAGCATAGACAACCAAGCCGTCAAGCACCGGGAATTTTTACATATATGGAATTTTTTTCTTCCAAGATATTAGCGTATTCAATTTTTTTTGGGGCGCCTATTTTTTTTGGTTTAGTATCTATGCTTTTCAATGCCTATTATTTAGGAGTTTGGGCATTAGATGTTATGCTCATTAAATTTATAGAGATTTTTTCAATTTTTATGGTGATATCCATCGGTGGTACTTTATTTACATTAATTTTTTATTCAAAAGATTCGCCAATATTGATATTGCCCCCAAATGGATGGGTTATCCAACTTAATGCTTTTTTTAGCACAGTAATTGGAGGTACTTTTGTTTTTGGAGAGATAATTTCTTTATTATTTAATAATACTGCCTTTCAGGAAATATTCTTTATGCTTGGGTGTATACTGTCTTATATATTTGCATTTGTGATTTATTTTTCATTTACTACCGTAGGAAAATATGGGCATTTACTTTTAGCACTAGCTCAACCTGTCGCAGCCATCATTTTATATAGTTTATGGACTGCCCAAACCTCACTAGATTTTTTTATTAGAGCAATAATCTTTTTTTGTACTTGCGCTTTTCTATTTGCTTTGCCTTATGGGAGGAAATTATTTCATGTTAGCAATGTTTATAAGGAAGTAACTGGTTTGGGTGGTTATTCGTTTATTAGAGCATTTGTTTTATCAATGTTAACAGAAGGACATGACGATCGTATTGAAAGTGTCTTTAATAAAGTAGGAGTGGATTCGAATGTAAAACTACAATATTTATTAATCAGAAGTGAAAATAATAAAAAATTAAAAGGATTATTCTTTGTTCCACATATCCATTTTGGACCTTTTAAGACTTGTGGTTCTTCAGATTTACCAGAACACATATATACTACTTTTAATGATATACCTGGAACTACGGTTTATCATACAACCAATACGCATACACAAAATCTAACAACACAAACGGAAGTAAAAAAAATCTTGAACAAAATTAAAGAAGATATCGATAAAATAAGGAATGATAAGACGCTTAAATGGGGTAAAGAAGTAGTTGATTTTTCAAGAAAAATTTCAAATTCTGCCAAACTCATCGGTATGGTGGTAAACAATGTTCCTATAGTTTTTTTTACAAGACATCCACTTCCCTCAGATGATATTCAATCAGGGGTGGGTGAGGAAATAAGGAATTTAGCAAAGGCCGAGGGATTCCAAGAAATTATAGCTATAGATGCTCATAACTCAATTATTGGTGATGAAATATTAATTTTAAAGGATTCTATAGAAGCCAATGATATTATTGATGTTTCAAAAAAGTTTTTAATAAATAACAAATGGGAAAATACAGCAAAGACCCCATTATTATATGGTGTTGCTAAAGATCAAATCAATAAATATTCTGAGAAAGATGGTATAGGAAGTGGAGGAATAGTTGTACACTTATTTAAAAATACTCTTAATAATCAAAAGACAATTTTAATACATTTTGATGGAAATAACGCATATGTTGAGATTAGATCGTTTATTTTAAACATGCTTCAGAATAGAGGAATTGAAAAGGGAGAAATAAGTACTTCTGATTCTCATACTGTCGCTAGACAATTTACAAGTAGAGGGTATTCGCCTATAGGTGACAAAATTAAAATGGAATTTATATTAAAAAAATTAGAAAATTTAATCATAATCGCAGAAAGAAACTTAGAACCCGTTGAGTTCTATTATGGTGAGTCGATCCAAGAAAATGTTAGGATTTGGGGTGATATTAAATATTTTGATGCTGTTATAAAAACTTTAGAGGAATGTATTCAAGTTTCTGAAAGATTATTAACACTAAGTTTAATCATTCCAACCTTCTTTTCTCTTATTTTATTACTATTTTATTATAATATTCCAATTCTTTAATTTCTAAGAAAATTTACTAAGGTTAATTAAAATGAGGCAAGTAATCATTAAATTTAAAGCATTCGAAGAAATGATTAAATATTTCTCTCAACACTCCTCGTACAAGGTGCCAAAAGAGGAATGGGTCGAATCTATGGGGTACCTTTTTTGTAATGTGGAAGGTGATTACTATATTGTTGAAGATGCTTATGGAGTTACATCCGGAACGGAATTAGATGTACAAGTATCACCTATGTCTCTGAGTAATTTCGAACAAATAGAGAGAGACCACGAGGGTTTTCTTGGAGGCTGGTGGCACACGCACCCTGGCTTAACACCTTTTTTTAGCGAAACTGATATAAAAAATCAGATTTTTTATCAAACTAATAATCCTGATGGTTTAGGAATTGTATTTGACCACTCTATTATCGATAAAGACTTTATTGGATTTAAAATTTTTAGATTAGAACATCAATTTAGCGATCAATATCATGAAGTTAATTATCAGCTACAAGGATTTTCTAAAGAAGGAATAAAAGAATGCATGGATTTATTAGGCATCGATGAGGAAATTACTGAAGCTTTAATGGAAAAATATGGAGGCAAAGGGGCTTCTTTAAAGATTGATTTTTCTAAAATAGGTGAACCTATTATCGACGATCCATTAGATGATACCGAATGGATTCTTATGGAGGCTGATGAGTTAATAAAAGAAGACAAGATAATTGAAGCAATTAAGAAGTATAAAATGGCTTCAATTATTCTTGAAAATACAGAACATTCTGAAAAGTACGCAGATGTACTAAATTCTCTAATTAAATTATGTATTGATAATAGTTTCATTGAAAATGCTAAAGAAGAACTCCAGAATTTCCAAGAATTAAAAGATAAAGTAAGCAATGATAAATTCAATGAAATTAATGATAGTCTAAATCAATTATTAAAAGATAAATAATACACAATAAGAATATTCTTAGTACTCTTAAAATTTATATAGTTAAACAACTTAAGATGAAATATGTTATCTGAAGTAGAAATTTTAAGTGGAATTTTGAGTATAATTTATGTTGCAATTTCTACATATGTGGGACTAAGAATTGCCTCAAAATATTTTGAACTTAAACAAAGAGTATTTCTCTTGGTCGGTCTCACATGGATTGGGCTTGCTAGTCCATGGTGGCCTTCTATGGTTTCCTTCCTCATTGCAGTCTCTACTGGTGGTGATGGATTATATAATACTCCAAAGATTTATTTTTTAATCGGTAATCTTCTGATTCCTATCTTTGTATTACTATGGATTACAGCAATCACAGACCTCTTGTATAAAAATAAGCAAAAAGTAATTTTAACGATTTTCACTATATATTGCATAAGCTTTGAAGTCATCTTCTTATATCTTCTCTCTACTGATTCAACAAGAATAGGAGAATTAAAGGGGCCTGTGGATGTTGATTATACATATATAATATTGGGCTTTTTACTGTCTATAATTCTTATTATCTTGATAACTGGAATATTATTTGGTCGAGAATCACTTAAGTCTGATAATCCCGAGGTAAGATTAAAAGGTAAATTGATAATTATAGCGATAATCCTTTTCTCTATAGGGGCTCTCTTAGACTCAGCAATACCATTAATGCTAATTACACTGCCTATTACTAGAATAATATTAATTTTAAGTGCTATTCTCTTTTATGGTGGATTCATTTTGCCAAATTGGATGAAAAAATTGTTCCTAAAGGAAGGTTCTTAGGTTAAATACAATTTTTTTCCTCTCTTTTTCTTTATTTAAACAATTAAGTTTTTTAATCATTTTAACTATTTTTCTTACATAATTATTCAAAAAACTATTGAGGTAAGATTTTAAATATGGAACCTTTAGACTTTTTAAACGGCTCACTTAGTCTTATTGTAGTAGCGATTTCATTTTATGTAGGCTTACACATTCTTTCTAAATATTTTACACTTAAGAAAAAGGAGTTTCTTTTAGTTGGACTCGTTGCGATTTTCACTTCAGAACCTTGGTGGCCACATGTTATTTCATTCTTCTTGGCGCTTGCGAGTATGGCACCTTTAACAGAACAGTCTTATTTTTTAATAGGTAATATTTTTATACCCATTGCAATACTTTGTTGGCTTATGGCTCTTACCAAATTTATGTGGGACGAGAAAAAGAAGGTTATTTTAATATTTGGATTGCTATATGTTATTATCTATGAAATTATACTCTTATCCTTTATTTATATAATAGATTATCAATTAATTGGTGAAACAATAGGTGCTGTTGATGTTCAATACAAACCACTAATGATAATATTATTAATAACGGCTTTAGCGATTATTTTGCCTACAGGGCTCCTCTTTGCGAGGGAATCACTTAAGTCAGATAACAAGGAAGTGAGATTAAAAGGTAAATTTTTAATTATCGCTTTTGTTTGTTTCTGTGCTGGTGCTACCGTTGATGTGCTTATTCTATCCGATCCTTTTAGTCTAATAATTGCTAGAACTCTCTTAGTTGCTGCGTCTATTGGATTTCTCGGGGGTTTTATCCCTCCAGATTGGTTAAAAAAAATGTTTTTACAAAAAGAAAGTTAATTTATTTAATTTAAATCCTTTTTTCTAAAATTCGATTCATATTGTCTTCTGTCTAACACGAAAATTAATACAACTTTATATATTTGGATATATGTCCAAAATTCTTAGAAAAGCTAAATTTTTTATAGGTGAATTTCTTACTATTAAGAAATTAGTAAGAAAGGTAATAGGTAATAATAGAAAAGAATGAGTAAGAAAGGCCAAATCGTGATTCCTAAAGAAATTTGGGAAAAATTCGGAATTCAACCAGGTGATGCCGTGATTTTTAAGATTCAAGGTAATAAGTTAATAATAGAAAAGATACAAGAAAAAATGTCAGAAATATTAAAGAACAGCAAACCAGTTGAAAATAGCCTTGAATTTCAAAGAAAACTTAGAAATGAATGGAAATGGAAGGAAGTCTTGTAAACTTAGTCATGGATAAAGAAGGGTTTGGGCGCCATAAGTTTATATAGAAAAATAGATAATAAAATACTTAGGAAATAAAAAAAAATTCATGATGAAATTTCAATTTAATAGAGGTGATTATGGGTTATGTCATTTATTTTTATTCCGATTAATTATACTAATCTTTCAGAAAACATACCTGAAGGCGAAGACATATTATATAGTACCTTATGCAATATACATCAAAAAGTTTTTAGTGGTGTTGTTAGATGGATATCACATGTTTTAGTCTCAGACTCAGGGCTTACTTATAAAATTAAACAAAAAAGGAAATATGTAAATAATTTTCTTCCATGGGATGAAATAAAAAAAATACGACGAAAGGGGGGAGGTATGTTAGTTATCTCTCCACTGAATGCCATACTAAAATTAAATCAAATAAAAATGAAACCCAAATTTGATAAAAGATTTGAAACAAAAATAGATTTTAGAAAGAGAATCAATTCATTTGGAAATCTAGTAATGAATTTATTTTCAAAAAAAGGCGCAAAAACAATTACTAGGTTTCTAAACCGCCCAACTTCCCAACAATAGTCTAATATAAATTAATAATATAAAGAATTTTTTTATAAAAAGTGTCTTCTCTTAATTATGGAAAGTGAAATAAAAAAGCAAGAACTAGAGAATAAATGTATAAGGTGTAAGAGATCTAATAGTAATTTAATAAAACTTAAATTAAAAACGAAAAAAATCGGTATTAAAAGCAGATATTTAAGACTTGTTCAAATTAGTTATTCGGTATGTGAACCTTGTAAAATTAAACTTGATAATGCCTCAAAACTTAAAAAATATCGAGATTTCTGCATAAATATAGCAAGGCTCGTGTTTTTTATTCCAATATGGATAATTATTCTTTTTAACTTAGTAACATTATTATTTGTTAGTACTTTAATTGAAAGTACTATTATTCCTTTTCTTGCGTCTCTTTTTATTCTCATGTGCTCATTTATAGCAATACTTTATTTTAAGTCTAAAATTAATCAGAATCCTGATACTTTAGAAAAATTTTTAGAAATAAAAAAAGAAGATGGAAGAATAATTATAAAAGATCCTATAAATAAAACTGAATCGATTGTCATTAAATTAATAAAAGAAAAGCAAGAAATATTCCAAGAATCTATAGAAGTAAGTTATAATTTTTGCCCAAATTGTGGTTCTTCGTTTAAAACATATACAGGTTTTTGTAGCATATGTGGTAAGAACATAAAATCAGGAAAAAATTGAATTGTATCCAAAAAAGAAATATAAAACCTGATTTTGACATAAAAAAAGTTAATTCATTTAAATTCGTTCTATAGCCTACTTATCATCATCTCATCTCGGCAAATTTTTATAAAATAGATAATCGACTTGAATCATCATTTCATCCAGAGCGATCTACAAATTCTTCATCTTCTCGTTTCTTAGTAGCCAATTCTTTTTTCTTTTTCACATTACCGTATATTATCCTGAGAGTAATACCAACGGAACCACTAATTGCGCCTGTTATCAATGCTTGAATCCAGAAAGGTAACCCTTCCACCACATCAGGTGCCTCTTCTTCTTTACTTTCTTTTAATACAGTAACGGTTTTAGAACCGATATTACCACCTTTATCCCGGACAAAGAAACTGATTGTTATTTCTCCATTTTTTAGATCTTTCCATGCATCCTTATCAATAGAGCCTTCCAATTTAGTTATATTAAAAACTTCACCATCTAAAGTATACCATATATGTAAAATATTCGGTTCCGTGATGCTGATGGAATAAAGAGGTGTTAACTCTGCATATTTATCGCCATAATCAGGACTATTAATTACGACTACAGGATCGATGCTATCTTTCCAAATAGTAATATTTTTGAATCCAATATTTCCAGCTAAATCACTTGCGTAAAATTTAATTTGAACAGAGCCATTAGCAAAAGCTTGCCACTCAGTAGAGTTAAGTGTACCTGTAAAGGTATAATTAGTCGCACCATTATCGAAAGAATACCATGTTTGATTCAAATGTGCCTCAATAATGTTTAGAACAAATGTCGGTGCGGATTTCCCAATAACTTCAAAAGGTTGAGGCCATACAAAGGTAATGTTAGGAGCGATGATATCTCTTTGTATTCTAATGTTATTAGTTCCTAAATTTGTATTTGAATCATTTACAAAGAAATGAATCCATAACGTTCCATTAGCTTGATAACTCCATAAAGTTTGGTTGATTGTATCATTTGTTGTAAAGAAAAATTTCGGCGACCATGAGCCATTAAAAATTTGATACCAAGAGTAGTTCAATTCTGTTCCACCAATATTTGTACTTAGAGAAACTTCAAAATAAGGAGCATTAGTACCAACTATCATTCCATCATAGAGGAATGTAGCATTAATATCTACGGAGGGGATAAAGATATTTTTTAATATTGTTCTGTTAGTATTAGTAAAATAACCCCGAGAATCGTTTGCGAAAAATTGAATTATGACTGTTCCATTTCCTAATAAATCCCAGTAGGTTTGATTGATGACTCCTGTTAAGGAGGTAATTGTTTTATTATTAGTATATCCATAGGATGCATTCCATAATCTATACCATATTATAGTTGTTAGGAAATTTGCTTTATTAAGGTCTATTTCAAAATTTGGTGAGGGAATTCCTGTCGCGTAATTTTCAGGGGGAATCTGAATATCTAATACTGGCCCATCCCACCAGATCGGAAGATGATCATAATTATTAACAGAAATAGAGTAAGAAGTATCACCGATCCCATCATCATTAGCGTCTATACCCGTGTAATTATCCCAATAATTCCCTATGACAGAGTTGTTAAAAGAATTATCAAAAATCGTTCCAAAATCAAAAGCATGAATTATGTTACCAGTAAAATTATTGCTATAAAATACGTTATAATCGCATGATGGATCTACAATGTTTACACCATAGTTATTATTCCAGATGGAATTATTCCAAAACGTGTTAGAGTTAGAAGTCTCCTCAATGGAAACTCCATTTCCAGAACTATTTTTAATGATATTATCCCAAACAAGATTATTGGAACTAAGAGTAAACAAATAAATGCCATTTGTATTATTAATGATAGAATTTCTTGTAATGTTATTCCACTGACAAGAGTTTTGTAAGTGAATACCATTATCTATACTGTAATAGATTATATTTCCAATAATACTATTATTATGACATGTATTTACCAATAATATACCATCTACATCAGTATTTCTTATTGTATTGTTAAGAATTAAGTTTTTATCGCAGTGGTTAGCTAACCTTATTCCTTCTGCCCCCGCTCCTGTGTTAGTATAGATAGTGTTATTAAAAACGATATTATTATCAGAATAGGAGCTTAGATAAATACCGTCTATATTATTATACACTTTATTTCCCGTAATATTGTTATCATTACTATATCTCAGGAATATACCAGCTACGGAATTATCTCTTGCAGTATTGTTAATAACAGTATGATTATCACAATACATATCAAATACAATTCCATACCTCGGATTATTATAACAAGTATTATTAAGTATTGTACCATTACCCGTACGTTCTAATTTGATGCCACCATTATATGTTCCAGAACCTGAGTTATTAACTACGCAGTTTTGAATGATGAAATAGGCGGTTGAGTCTTCTATATGTAATGCCCCTGCTGCTCCTCCCGCATCCACTATTAGATTTTCTATAATGTAGGGATTACCCCAAGAACCATCCCCTTTAAACCAAGGAACATATTTGAGTGCTTCTGCCCAAGTAAAACCATAGGAGGATGCACCAAGTTCCTCTATAAGTATCGGTGTGCAGATACCATCTATACAATTCATTGCATTGACTGTATTTGTACCACTTCCATCAATCCATCCGTTTGTATTACCATTTGCTATGTTTCCTATTATTGTAGTATTATCTATTGGTAGATTCTGTAGTCTGAATGCCCAACTATTTCCGTTAATCTCGTTTGCGGCAATTAAATTATCGCTACAATCAAAATTAATAAGTATTCCTTGGCCTATGTTATTACTAATAATATTATCAATGATTGTATTATTATCACTGCCATCAAAGATTATTATTCCTTGAGCATCATTCTTGCTCATGTTATTTTTTGTTATCGTATTGAAATCGCATCCATCTCCCCCTGTACCGCTAAATGTGAGCCCTATATGATTTTCACTTAGATTGTTATAGGCTACATAATTATAAAAGGACTCATCATATAATCCAATACCATTAAACGTATTATCAATGCACGTATTGTTTAGTATGTTATTATAATTACATTCATCGTCCAATCGGATACCATCATAACTACCTGAGGCTCCATTATCGTTTGCTGTATTATAAAGGATAATATTTTCACTGCTATATTGCCATATATATATCCCGTGTCTTTCATTGTATTTTGCTGTGTTATTATTAATTGTGTTGTTATGACAATATAGATTTAATATGATTCCATATCGATTGTTATTATTTACTGTATTATTAATTATTGTGTTGTTAAAGCAGCCATTCTCTATTAGAATTCCATCAAGACCATCAGTAGGATCGGAGTAGCTAAAATTATTATTTGAAATCAGATTAAAACTACAAAAATCTTGTAGTCTTAATCCACAATCATCATTACCAATTCCAATATTTTCTGATATTGTGTTATTAGAGCATCCGTTTTCTAAATAAATTCCATTCCATTCGTTGTTAGAGACATCATTTTTAAAAATTGTACCATTACAGGCATTTTCTAAAAATATCCCTCCATCATAAGGAGTACCTCTGTCCACATTGTACACAGTACAATTTCTGATCGTAAAATAATCGTTTTTGGAATTATTAACTACAATACCACTTCCATATCCACTTCCATCAACCTCAAGATCCTCTATTAAATACGGATTCCCCCAAGAGCCATCCCCATCAATCCAAGGCACATGAAAAGCTGCTTCTTCCCATGTTAGTGAGTCCGGAACTGCGCCATTTTCATCAATTGTAATTGGCGTACAAACACCATCAAAAGAATTCATTCCCTCATAACTACTTATTCCTATAGTAATGGTTTCTCTAATTAATGTATTTCCCGTAAATATATTATCTGAACAACCTCCAGCAGCCCAGAAACCAACCCCTCCATTATCAGATATAAAATTACTCGTTACATTATTATAATCAGCACTAGTTAAGTAAATTCCGGTACCACTATTATTAAAAACATCATTAAACATGACGACATTATAATCTGCTGAGCCAAGGTAAATTCCATCTTGTGTATTGTTGTTTGCACTATTGTTTAAAATTGAATTGTAATCAGAATTTACTGATGATAAAATACCATAAGCATTGAAACTTGCTGTGTTATTTATTACCGTGTTATTTACAGAATTAGTTCTAAGCCAAATTCCCCCTCGCCCATTATTTGAACAATTATTGTTGATGATTGTACCATTTGTTGAATTTTCAAATCTAATTCCCGCATCGTTGGTCCCACTCGGTGCATTAAAAACAGTACAATTGTTTATTTTAAAATAAGCACTTCTTGAATTCTCAATAAAGATACCACTCCCCGATGCTGCTCCAGTTGCATCGATTGTAACATTCTCAATTACATAAGGGTCTGCCCATGAACCATCCCCTTTACTACACCAAGGTTGGGTGCGAGCCCATGCCCAATTGTTTGAACTGAGTTCATCAATAGAAATTGGAGCCTCAGAATTATTATACCAAGATGTTTTAGGCATAACATCATCAATATCCTCAATTGTTATTAGATCCTCGTATGATGCGTTATTATAATCATCATTTTCGCTTGAGATATTAGTGTTAGTTCCACTAAAAATAAAAAATATAAGCCCTAAAAACCCTAACATTATCAATTTTGAATTATTTTTCATTACATATCACTCTAATTAGACAAAAATGTTCTATGGATATTTTAAAATATAAGAGATTATTTAATATTAGATTGATCTCTATTAATATTTAAAGCTTTAAATATTAGTGGACGCACACATAGGAGTTTGAAAAATTTGAACAGTTTTTTCAAAAATGGATTATAGCTGCAAGCCCTTCCTATGAAGATATTTTCCTTATAAAAAAATCAAAAGAATTAATGAGTGAATAATGTCAAAAAATCTTTCAGTTAGGATTAAAGCGAATGTCTTAAAAGAATTAGACAGTTTAGCAGATTTACTTGGAGTAGATCGTGCTTCCGTTGTTAGGGATGTTATTAATAAAGGATTAGAAACAAAAAAGATTGATATAGCTCTAGAATTATACCAAAAAGGGTATACTTTAGAACAAGCAGCGAATACGACAAATACATCATTATGGGATTTGATAGATGAAGTTAAGAAAAGAGGGATAACCTCAAAATCAGATATTGAACAAACTAAAAACTTGATAATAAAGATGATAGCCAGGGATAACGAAAATTTAGCAAAAAAAATCAAAGAAATTAACTTAAATCTATAAAAATTGTAAAGGAAGAAGTAAGTTGAAAAATTGATCCCTTAGTAAATTAAGATGAGCCCATTAATGAGTATGCAGTTCATAAGCTCCAAACGCTTATTAGCACGTATAACTCAATAAAAACTCCTGTATTTTCTTAACTTTATAAATTGCATTAGGCATTAAAATTTTTAGTAACCTAGTAATGATGTAATACCTCGATATTATGCGG
>Ga0114925_10000083_pt1 | contig 32540 bp, 58 predicted proteins | sample SumtaG_2_FD_87287 | JGI IMG/M metagenome (GOLD analysis project Ga0114925, IMG submission 87287) | Deep subsurface microbial communities from Indian Ocean to uncover new lineages of life (NeLLi) - Sumatra_00607 metaG | ecosystem: Environmental > Aquatic > Marine > Oceanic > Sediment | place... | reverse complement strand
TGAGTTTGGGCAACCTCAACCGACCTGGATAAACTTCCCCAGCCATGTTTCTCTAGATTGCGCCATAGCCCCGAAAGGTGGAAGAGAGATTAAACAACCCGACATGACTATAGCTATTTCGACCCATACTATAGCGATAGCGGGTTACTATCCCACTATCATTCCTTGGATGCGGGTTGTTATAAGTGGGCAAATTTACGATATCCTCTTGGTGGAGGTGGATAGCCACAGCATAATGACAAGACTGACCGTGAGGGTGGTGGGATAATGCTCAATAAGTACATATATGCAGCACTCAAGGCGGCTTGGGATGCTATCGTTGTCAACACTGCTGCGATTCTTGTAGATACTACCGCACTTCAGGTTGATACCACTGCAATCTTAGTTGACACCAATGAACTCATATTAGAGTCGCAACATGACTCAGAACTCTTCCCAGATGATTCAAACAGGAAAATCACCTTTACAGCAGGCGGTGTGGCAGACACATTCGGCGCATGGGCTGAGGTTGTAGTAGATGTTACTGGTGAAACCTTCTCCTCTATATTTGCTACACAGGATGGGCACATATCAGGATTGCTGATTGAAGACCTCTCCGTGAAAGATAAGGTCTTTATCCTTGAAGTTGCGCAGGGGGCTGCCAAGATAAAGGTTTCATCTCATCGATTCCTAGCGGGCAATGTGAAGTTTCTCGCTGCCGTACAGTTCATTAGGGTGAGGGCTCCGAGGATTACAGCGGGTGAAACTATATACTACCGAATGAAATGCGAGAATGCGGGGGCAACCTGCGAGATAAGCTTCAGGTATCATTTCCATGTATGAGGAACTATGGCAGAGTACAAGATATTAGGTAGCGAGGAATTGATGCGGAACCTGGAGAAACTGGGCGATAAACTTATGGGTAAGTTGGAAGCTGCCGTTGCCGCAGGTGCTTTCTTGGTTGCAAATGCCGCCAAAGAGAAATGCCCGAAAGTTACGGGGACTTTGAGCCGCTCCCTTCATATCGGTGGATTCACTGCCTTAACTCCGAGTTGGAATCCTAACCACCCGAAGAACACTAGGACATTTGGGGATATAGGCAAGGGAGCAAAAACCAGCACATCGGTAGAGCTATTAGTAGGAACTGATTTGGAATATGCTTCCAAGATTGAATACGGAGGTAGCAGAAAGGCGCCAGCAGGCTATCTCAGGCCTGCATACGATGAAAACCGTGAGAAAGTTCAGAAGGAAATAGGACAGGCTTTGAAGGATGTTTTAAGGAGTGTGCCCTAGTGGCGATTGGCGATATCAGTGCAATAATCAACACCCTGGAGTGGATGGATGCCGATATTTACCATACTAGGGCGGTATGCATCGGCGGCGATGTCTTCATGGTTTGCACCCGAGGTCCTGATGGTCTTTATGTTGTCACGGTAACGGTATCTCCTCTGGGCGTTGTCGCTGCGGTTGACAGCCAGAAATATGTGGACTTTACCGCAGGCTCACCTGGGGGTCTTATCCATGTTGATGGTGATGTCTGGGCGATTGCCTACCTGAAAAACGATGGCGCTGGAGCTGATGGCTCGTTTGTGTTGACCTTCACGGTTGACTCTGCTGGGAATCTTGGCGGTGCCCTCATTGATAGCCAACTTCTCTCTGGGGCAACTGGCAACCAGACATTCAATCCGAGCATAATTAAAGTTGCTAATGCCGCTAACATCTTTGCCGTTGCCCATACCGATCCAGCCAATGATGGCTGGGTAACGACCATTACCATCAATAACGATGGCACCATAGATAATGTGGCACTCGACACCTGGGAGTTTGACACCACGGAAGGCATTTTCCCTGGACTATTCCACAGATATGATACCGTTTATGGCATAACATACCATGATAGCATTGCAAGAGGATTGCTTTTCACTTTCTATATTCTCGATGACGGGACCCTCCCTGCTATTGCCGGTGTTGGTGGGCGCATCCAGACAAGGAATATCTACAACGAGCTACAGCACCGGGCAGCTACCGTATTGCCCATAGATGGCGATGTCTATGCCATTGTGTGGGTAGGTGATGACCTGGACGGCTTTGTAATTACTTATAGCATCTCGGATGCCGGGGTTATTACTATTCCCCATATTGATGTTTGGGAATACGAGCCTACATATGGGGGCTATCCCCACGCTATTATCATCGACCCCAATGTGGCCAGGGACGGCAAGGTCATCTGTGCTATCCACGCGACTGCTGCTGGTGCCAACGCTATACATACCTTTGAGATTTCCAATGCTGGTATTATTACTAATGCCTTTATTTCTGAGGTGGCTCTTGATGGTGTTGATGCTTCTTCATATCCCCATATAGTCAGCAGAGTTGATCCCGGTGCCCCTACCAATACTTCCCCGGCTGATGGTAGTGGTGGCGTGGCTCTTGTGGCACCCTTGGTATCGACAGCCTATTCTTGGCCAGATGTACGGGCTATCTTCTATAGATGTGCTGGCAGCGATGGCTTTCTGCAAACCAGAACCATCGAGGGCAATACAACGCCTGGGCCGACTCAGTCCGCTGCCCAGTGGCAAGTCACCACCGTGTCCGGGGATTATACACTTCCCAATATGGTCTATGATAGCGGTGTTGATGCTGTCAATCTTACTACCCTTACCGTTCCCGGGGGAACTTTGGCTTATACCACGAACTACTATTGGCACGTAAGGCATCGGGATACCGATAGCGGTAATTGGTCCGATTGGTCTATCGAGACTTCGTTCGATACGGTTACTGTACCCGACCAGCCGACTAATGTAGCTCCATCCGCTGGGGCTGTAAGGCAAATCCTGACCCCGACTCTGGAATCCTCCGCTTATTCAGGGGATTTTGCCCACACATCCTCACAGTGGCAAGTAACCACTACATCAGGAGATTATTCTGCACCTGTCTATGATTCTGGAGACGATGCTATTAACCTAATTACCGTCACTCTTCCCAGCGGCGTGTTAACTGTGCTCGACCGAGGCACTACTTATTACTGGCATGTGAGGCATAAGAACCTTGTGGGCTGGTCCGCCTGGAGTGCAGAAACATATTTCTCAACGAAAGCCTATTTGGAAAGAGCTTTAAACGCTATCTTGGTGAATGCCGCCACAATAGCAGGTGCCCATGTTTATCCTTTGGTACTTCCGCCAAACCCGACATTACCCGCTATTACCTATACCAGGATGTTCACCCCTAGAATATATTCTCTTAGGGGTTTCTCTGGTCTATCTTACCCTCGCTTTCAATTCACAGCATGGGCCGAGACATATGCGGTGGCGGTAGAACTTGCAGAGGAGATAAGGGTAGCATTAGATGATTACATGGGCACGATTCACCTTGTGGAAATTCAAAGTTCCGTCAAAGTCAATGAGATAGCGATGTACGAACCCCAAACGAGGTTCTACTACATCCCTATAGATTTTACAATCTGGCATATAGAATAACTAGAAAGGAGGTAAATAGTAATGGTAGTAACATCAGCAGTAAGCGCAATGACCACTTATCTGGAAAGAGGGGCCAATACCATTGCGGAAGTCAACTCCATAGTAGGACCGAAAATGTCTTTGGATACGATAGATTCCTCGAATTTGCTATCGCCTAATAACTTCAAAGAGTTTATTGGAGGGATGCTGGATGGTGGCGAGGTGACTATCGAGGGTAGTTTCTACCCAGGCGACACCAACGGTCAGATAGGGCTAACCGTAGATATGTTGGCTCGCACTGTTCAGGACTTCACCATCACCTTCCCAACATCAACAGGCACGACCTGGACATTCAAGGGCTTGGTGACAGCATTCGAGACAGGTGCGGTTAAGGACGACAGGTTGACATTCTCCGCCACTATCAAAGTGACGGCTAAACCCACCCTGGGCGTGACGGCATCTGCTGACATTACGGACCTGATTGTCAGGGAAATAACGGGGCCAGCAGTTGTGACGGGTGTTCCAACACCGTTTGCAGGTGCAACCTATGTTTACAGCTATGTGGTAAATACGGCTTCTGGTACGATTACATTAGAGGTAGACCACAACACCGCAGCCTTTATCGTTGCACACAACAGCTTCAACGACCATGAGACAGACCTGCTTGACGACACGGAGTCGGGCGCTCTGCCGCTGGGTTTAGCGGACACCATCACCACTTTCACTGTCACGGTGACGGTGACGAACCAGGCGCCGAAATCCTACACGCTGTATATTATCAGACCGTGAATCTAAGAGACTAAAGGGGGAATATTGGATAACGAGAACCTAGTTCCGATAAAACTGGACAAGCCAAGGCATCTACTCCTTGACCTGAATGCCATGGTCAACTTCCAGAAAATGACGGGGAAGGATTTATGGGACACTGGAGATAACTTCTCCGCCAATGACTTGAGGGCATTGCTGTGGGCGTGCCTGCAACATGAAGAGCCTACGCTTACACCAGGCGATGTAGGCAAGATGGTGCATATCGGCAATATGAGACAGGTTACGGAGACTCTAAAAGGGCTTTACATTGGTGCCATGCCCGAGAAGGAAAAGAAGAAATCCCCTTTAGCGAAGAGGCGGAGCGCCCAGACTGGCTCGAACTCTGGGCCATAGGGCGCTTCGACCTCCGACTAAGCGAGAGGGAATTTTGGAGTCTATCACCTAGGCGATTAGTGGCACTCTTGGATCGTGCAAATCGGGAACAGGAATGGCAAAACTGGAGGGCAGCTATGGTTGCATCGGTAATAGCTAATACGGTGGCGAGCAAAGGTAAGAGTTATAAGCCAGAGGACTTTATGCCGAAAGGTAAGAAGAGGCAAACATGGCAGGAACAATTAGAAATGTTGCAGGCATATACGGAGGCATACCCAGATGGCGCTTGAAATTGGAAAACTCTTCGTTAGTATAGGGGCTGATCTGAAGGGCTTCCAGCAGGGGATGTCCCAAGTCAACACCCAGATGGGGAAGATGCAAGGTACCTTAATGAAGCATAACAAAGCCATCGGTGGTGCCATGATAGGTGTGGGTGGAGCTATTTTGGGTACGGGGATAATGGCGGTCAAATCCTTCGCTGACATGGGCGATGAAGTTGCCAAGATGGCGAAGCGCACTGGCTTTGGTACGGTTGCTTTATCGGAATTGCGCCACGCTGCCGAACTTTCAGGAACTTCCCTCCAGGGAATAGAAAAGGCAAGCCGTACCCTCTCCGGGGCTATTGTAGATGCAGGAGATGGGCTAGTTACTTATACCAGAGCCTTTGAACGCATCGGGTTATCTTATGAGGAACTAGAATCACTATCACCAGAGGAGCAGTTTATCAGGGTTCTTTCCGCTTTGGGTGATGTAGAGGATGCCACTATCCGAACTGCTACAGCATCGGATTTATTCGGGGCAAGAATGGGCACATCTCTACTCCCGATGGTTGCCGATGGTTCTGAAGCATTTGCTGAAATGAGGCAAGAGGCCCACGAACTTGGGGTTGTATTTGACGAAGAGGCAGCAGCCAAGGCAGAGGAAATGAAGGATTCTGTGTTGCGGTTAGAGAAGGCAATCCAGGGCATTACTATAATGATTGCTGAAAATCTGATGCCTGCTATATTGCCGGCGATAGAACAATTCACAGAATGGATAAAACCTGTGAAGGACTTGATGGGAAGATTCCCGCTACTTACCAAAATAGTGATGGGTTTTGCGGCGGCTGCGGCAGCGGTAATGGTACCACTAGGAATGTTACTTATTATGTTGCCTCAAGTTGGGACTAAGTTTATTATTACGGGTGCCAAGGCGTTAATTGCAGCTGGGAAATACATTGTCGCAGCTATAGCTGGGCTTTGGGCATGGGCTGGCCCGATACCTTTCATTGGAATAGGGTTAGGAATCGCAGGAGCAGCGGCTATCGTTGGGAGCATCTTTGCCATCAGGAGTAAGATGCGAAGCTTCAAATATGGTGGGCGTGTTCCCGGACCAGTCGGTGAACCAGTTCCTATTATGGCGCACGGCGGCGAGTGGTATGAGGGCGTAGGGGGGAGACCAGGTGGAGGCGGTGTAACTGTGAATCTCTATGTGGACTATTTGATGGGAGATAGGGAGTCGGCAGAGAGGCTTCTGGATGTAGTGCAGGAGGGCTTGAGGGGTAGGCAACGCATAGGACTAGGGGAGGGTCAATACTGATGGCTATAGCGCCTTCCGTTGCTACTTATGAAGTAGCCGTAGACTGGAGGAAAGGGCTTGATCCACCTGCCGGGTGTGTGGCTTGGTGGAGATTTGACGAGGGGGAAGGTATTGTTGTCGCTGATGAGATGGGTGTCAATGATGGTACAGCTGCTGGTGGTATGACCTGGGTAGAGGGTTATCTCCCCGGTGGGTTTGCGGGTGAGTTTGATGGGGTTGATGACTCTGTAGATTGTGGGACTGATAACAGTATCGCTTGCTTTGGCATTACGGAAATGACTTGGGAGTTTATCATCTATCCGAGGAGTGATGGTGAAGGAAACTTCGGGAGAGTATTCCATAAAAATAATGGCTACCACTTTTATGTTCAAGGTGAAGCTGTCGGTTTTGTGGCATTGCATCTTAAAATTTTTCATGCAGTCAGAACTGCCGATGTTATCACGCCAGTAGATATACCGATAGATACTTGGAGCCGTTTCTTCATTGTTTATAACGAAGATGCGGGGCTTGAGATTAAAGTGTATATGAATGGTGAACTGGTTACTCTAGCATCTGATATTACAGGGCTTGGAGCACTGTCTGATGACAGAGCGAATAATCTATACATAGGGAATAATGCAGTTGCTGGTGGGAGAACCTTTGATGGTTTTATAGATGAAGTACGGATTCATTCGGATGTTGCCATGACAGCAGCAGAGGTGGTGGCGGAAGATGCCCTATTAGCGCCAATTACGGGGGATGTCAAGTCTATCAAATACAGTAGAGGAAGGGACACAGACCTAGACAAAGCCGAACCCGGGACCTGTCGGTTGATGGTTGTTGACCCCAATGGCAAATACATCCCTGAGAACACAGACTCGGTATTGTATGGGTATTTGCTTCCAGCCAGACCAGTGAGAATCAAGGCAACCTTCGACGGCACGACCTATAATCTATTTGAGGGATTCCTAGATGATGTTATCCCTTATCCAGCCAAGAACAAACTAGAGGCTTTCTTGCCGTGTGTGGATGGATTCGACCAGCTCATAAGGGCTAAGATTAGCATGGCTTTACAGGTGGATAAACTGTCAGGAGAACTCTACAATACAGCTCTTGATAGAGCGGGGTGGCACGCCGTGAAGCGGGTGATTGATACGGGGATAGATACTTATCCGTTGGTTCACGCTCAGCGCCAGCCAGCCTTGGATTTCCTACAGAAAATAGAGGCTTCCGAGTATGGCTTCTGCTATGTGGACGGTAGAGGTTATTTGAATTGGGAGGACCGCCATCATTGCCTATTAGCACCACATACGGTTAGCCAGTGGACGTGTACCACTGATTTGAGCAGGACCATCGAACCCACCAACTCATTGAAGTCGGTGAGGAATAACATCATCATCACGGCACAGCCAAAGGTGATAGCACTTGCATTATCTGATTTATGGAAGTTCCCAGAGAACAAAGATAATCCTGTTCCAGATTCCCCACAGTTAGAAGCTGGTGAAGCCCGCATCTATTGGCCATGGTTTGCCGATGCCAACGGGATGCGCAATATAGCGGGTGATGTAGTGGCTCCTGCGGCCACTACTGATTATCTGGGTAATGACAACATAGATGGCTCAGGTGCCGATAGGACGGCCGATGTCACTGTGGTGGAAACCATATTTGCAGGATCGGCAAAGCTGGAAGTGACTAATGGGGCTGCTACTTCCCTTTATTTAACCCTGTTGAAGATACGGGGTAAGATTTACACCGACTTGGGTCCATTGGAGATAACGGCTGAGGATACCGAGTCACAAGAACGCTATCAATTACGGGACCTCAAGATAGACCTCCCTTATTATCAATCCGCCGACATAATGCAGGGACTGGCAGATTACCAACTAGCAATCAAAAAGGAATCCATCCCGGGATATCGGGTGAGCTTGATAAACCGCTCCGATGCTGTCCTTACTCAGATATTAGCCAGAAAGCTATCGGATAGGATAACCCTGCAAAATGCAGAGTATCATATTGACGATGAGTTCCACATCGACAAGATGGAACACGAAATCTCAGATGGTGGAACGATACATCGCTGTTGGTGGACACTAACGAGATCTGATGATTACGAGTATTGGATTCTGGGAACAAGTGCGTTGGGGATAACAAGCCGCCTAGCCTTTTGACATATAAGGAACTATCCACTATAATAATGTTATGGGTAGACCAATTAAATATGAGATTAATGAAATTACACTCAAAAGGTTATATTGGGAAGAGCAAATGACAATAGCAGAAATTAGTCAAAAGCTAGGAATACCTTTTACTTCTATCCAGAGATATATGAAGAAGAAGGGTATCCCTATCCGTTCCTTATCAGAAGCTTTCAGGATAGCAAGGAAACGAGGAAGGATGCAAGGTGTTCCTCTTGAGCTAACTGCAAAGGAATTAGAAAAGGCATATTGGGAAGATGGCTTAAGTTTTGAAGAAATCGGCTCTCCTGTAGGGTGTAGTGCTGGTGCTGTAAGAAAGGCTTTTATTAAATATGGTATTCCTTGGCGGAATAGTTCGGAGGCTTCGCATAATGCATTCAAGCATCATAAAGGTAATCGTGACGGTAAATTTAAAAGTAAACGAGATGGCTATATCTATATTATGCAACCTGAACATCCAAAAGCACGGAAAGATGGTTATGTTCTTGAACACATTTTGGTATGGGAAGAAACAAATGGGAAAGCTTTCCCAATAGATTGGGTTGTGCATCACATAAATGGAATCCGGGATGACAATAGACCTCTAAATTTAATGGGGATGCCTAAAAGAAATCACAATTATGCCTTACGGATGCAAGGGATGCAGAAAAGGATTAGAGAATTAGAAAATCACTTAAGGCAAATATCATCTCAAACGAGGCTGGCCTTCTAGGAGGACTATGGGATTAATATCAGGAGAGACAGTAGAATACGAGGTGGGGTTTCTGCCTACTTATCCCGAATATCACAGGAAGCTGATTGGGCATGTATTTCGGAAACGAAGGCAATCTAATCCTCCTCCTATTGACCTGGTGACGGCAGAGACTACGGTTTCCGCTATGGTCAATCATGGGCGTTGGATGGTTTCCTGCCCCTGGTGTGCTGGAGCAGAGATACTGTATCTCTCTAAGCTCCAGTTCCTATGCCTAAGCTGTATGAACAAAAGCGTTAATGGGAGGTTTATAACTGTAGATTTGCCATCTTTCCACAATGCTATCGAGGTTCAGCTTCTCAAACGACCTATTCAATTTCAGAATTACGAGCCCGGGCAAACTATCCAGGATTTAGTCAACGAAAATATAGAACACGGATGGAGGTGATAACATGGCATGGTCAGCACCAGTTCAGCGCTTTACAGGAGACATTATTACAGCAGCACAATGGAATGCAGAAAATTACCATAACCTCCGCTATCTAAAAGGGCTCGTTGGAGCAGTAGTCACAGAAGATGACTTGACCGCAGATAATCTTATTACTGCTGGATTGGTGGATGGTAGAGATGTTAGTGTTGATGGAACCACACTGGATTCGCATAGTGTGGCCAACCATACGGATATTACTAGAACATTATATGTTCCTTTTCAATATGGCACTAATGGGCCTGATACTGTGGGGAAATTTGGGTGTTTTAAGCTAGATTTAGCAACTGATATTGCTGCTGCAACTTTCCAGATTCCAAATGATTATAGTTCCCTTGGCACAGTATTAATAGGCATTATCCCTTTTCTCACAGGAGATTTTGATTGGACAGTCGATACAGAAGAACTTGATAGTGGTGAAGATGTCGGGGATGATACAGATAGTGCTACCGCCAATGCACAAGCAGCTACAAACATTCAACTCTTAGAGTTAGATATAACTACAGCCCTCGATGGTTTGACTTTGGCTAAAGGAGATTGGGTAGGGGTTATGTTTACCTTAGATGCGTTGAATGTTACTACAGACCTTTTTTTGATAGGCATATCTTTTGGGTATACAGCTGAGCAATAAAGGAGGCATACCATGAAATTCGAGAACTGGAAAACTGTCGCGGTAGTGATAGCGGCAATGTTCGTTATCGGGGCTGTTGAGATTGTGGCAATGACGCAAGGGATAAATGGCGTAGCTCTAGCGGGCGCACTGGTTGCTATCGCTGGACTGGCGGGAGTAGCAGGAACAAAGTTTTACGATAATAGGAAGAAATAACAGCTAAGGGGGGCATTATGCACCTGATAATTGATGGATGGAGCAAGAACGAAGACTTACTGGTGAACATCCTATCCTTAAAATTATGGCTTAGAAAGGCTGCTGAAGTTGCTAATATGACTCCTTTTGGAGAGCCAACTGTGGTTGACTTTCCTTTCCCCCATAAAGAGGGCACAGCACTATCAGCAGTCCAATTCCTAGGAGAATCTGGTATCGTTGTTCACACTTTCCCATCGGAAACTCAGGAGAGGGAAGGCTTTGCCTACATTGATATATTTAGCTGCCTTCCCTTCGATGCCTCCAAGGTTTTGTCCTTCATCCTGAATTCATTCAATATTGAGGTTTATGCCTTCTATGTGCTGGAGAGAGGCATAGACGGCATGGGATTTCCTCACCTCCCGAAATTGCTTAAGTATGGGAGGAACGAATGATTGAGAAAGAGTTTAACGAACACCTACTTGACGATCGGTAGTGTATCATTTTGAAACAGGGGATAGCCCGCTTGTATTTTTTCAGTATTTCCCTTATAATGCGGCTTCAGAAACTGAAGTCATTGAAACGGAGGAGCTTGTGTTAACGCAGGAGGTATCAAATGGGAATCGAAAAGGAAATAAGAAACAACGGGAGAAAACCATTCCTAAAAGAGAGAAAGATGCTTGACCCTGAATCATTGCGTGAACTCCAAGATAAATTGAGGCAACAAGCTCAAGAAAGTTTAGAGTTTAGGGATGGGTATTCTATTAAGGAACTACTCCAGAATGCCCGGAAAGCGAGAACAACAAAACCTTAGATTTGACGCTAAGGAAGTGATTAGAAAGAGGCGGCTAATTAGCCGCCTCTTTCTGTATATGAATTGAAATATTCATTAATCAAATGAATCACAAATCGCTCTATCGTCTACCTTCCTAAGTATCCACGGTTCATCAATGAACGCGTTTCTGCTGGAGTTCAGCATGTTGCGAAGCGTATCCCTTGATTAATTCGTATGCCTTTTCCAACTTAGGGGTAGGTATTGGTTCTACTGGCTTCTGTGCTTCCTCACGAACCTTATTTATAAATTCAGTAGCTTCCTTACCTGTCAAAATAGGCGTCTCGCCAATTGGAAGTGCCATTTTACCCCCCTTTGCTTGTAATTATATTATACTACATAAGTCAAGTATTATTCAAATTGATACACTACTTGAAGCCCGAAGAGGCTTGATATTGCCTAATCTTTCCCACTGAAGCATCTATTTTGTGATAAATACTACACCCTAAAACTATTGACAATCTGTCTTGGGTATGTTACCATTGTAACAAATGAAAACAGAGAAAGTAACACTAGAACTTGAGAACCTTGTCCCCCCTGTAGAAGCTGCTAGGCTTCTAGGTATTCACCGGCAGACATTATGGCGATGGGTTAGAGAGGGCAAGATACTATCCCTCAAAGCCGGGGGCAAGACATTGATCCCTCAGAGCGAAATTGAGAGGCTTAAATAAAATGGCGTGGCTACAGATATTCTGCCCTAGATGCCAAAAACACCTAGACCACAAGAAGGCGTTCCTTAGACGAGGAACAGTCGAAACAATCGAAATCTATAGATGCCCTGGCTGCGGGCATGAGTTCGCAGTATATAAAAGTAGCAGGATGAGAAAGGGGGTAAGATGAAACCAACGAAAGCTATTAACTGCCCAAAGTGTGGATATTGGATTGACCACACCGAGCTTGATATCCACACAGGGAAAAGCAAGGCTCACTGTTCTCAGTGTGGGCACAAGTGGGAAATCAAATAGAGAGGGGGTAGGAAATGAAGCTAAAGGCTGGAGTTGACTTCACCCACTGTGAGATAGGGCGATGCAAATACTGTAGCTGGAAACGGCGGAGGAAATGTGAAAGGGAAGTAAAGGCAAGGGGGTAGGAAATGGAAATAGAAATTGACCTGGAGGAATTACTTGACTGGCTTTGGGATACACATGAACCCCCCGAACTAGAAGGTAAAGAATCCTTTGCTAGCAATGTATCCTCAGCTAGACTAAGGCTTGGAAATAAGCTAGTGCTGGAGTTTAACGAAGACTAAATATATAACGCCACCACAGCTCTTGAGAGCATCAACAGAGGGGTCAACCAGGATAATCCGAGGGATAACACAGGAAAGGGAGGCGATATGGAATTTGTAAAGTGGGGATATGGCACAGGGATGACGATTAAGGGAACTGAACAGGAGCTTAAAAGCCTCAATGTTATTCTAGCTGAAACCCTGAAAGGTTTTGAAGGTTATAAGAAAAATTGGGACTTTATAGACGGCACAATCTATGAGTGCGAGCTTAAAGAATAACACTAGAAGGTCAAATGTAAAGGAGGGGCAAATGGCTAGAATTTACCAAGTAGAACACAATCGGAAGGAGAGAGTGTGCCAAGTATGTAAAGGTGCAATCGGGGTCGGTGAACCATATAAGTGGACACATCCAAGGTATAAGGGTAGGGTTGACGCTCATCCTGGATGCCAGATACCTTTATATATGACATCATCTAGTAAGATGGTGGCTATATGGCAAGAGCAAGAGTCCTTCAGTGAGATAATATTAGGTGCAGGGATTGAGGAATTGACCCAAGGGTTAAACGATTTGGCACAGACGGTTCGTGATGTGGCAGAAGAATATCAGGAGGCTGCCAATAACCAGCAAGAATACTTCCCAGATAGTGAAGTAGCAGCTTCGAATGAGGAGAAGGCTCAACAACTCGAAGAATGGGCAGATGCCCTTGAAAGTGCAGCATCCGACATTGAGGGGATAGAAGCTGAGGAGATAAATTTGAAGAGAGACAAAGGGGAATTGGAAGAGGATTTTAAGGAGAGGTTTGAACAAGCCAAGGAAGAAGCGGAGGAAGCTATGTTAGAAGAGGCTCGTCGGCAAGCCGATGAAGTTTCTAGTGAATGCCCTGTCTGATAAACACTAGGAGACAATAAGTAAACGCTAGAGGAAAGGAGGTGAGGACATTGCGAAGGTTTCAAGTAAGTAGCCATTTATTAAAAGATCGTTATCTTGAAAAGCGCCGATCTCCGAGCTAACCCTGGGCTCGCAATGCAATGACTCTCAAACGAAAGGAGGTGTCTGCTTGACTCGCAGGGGGCTACCAGAAGTGAATAGGAACGCCTTTCGTAGGTAGCTCTAACAGGTGTCATGATTGTTGTGCATTACCACTGGTAGCCCCCGAAGATTACGCTTATGGAAATACACATACCATTTCGACCAGAGTTTGGATACCGAATGAAGCAAGGATTAAAGACCGCTACGAGTAGAACTAAGTGCTATGGCGATCCTGGGGATTGGTTCAAGGCCTTTGGTGGGATATTCATAATTGTGAATGTACACAAATTACAGTTAGTTGATATTGCACATCTTTTCTACCGCGAAGAGGGGTTTAAGACAAAGGAAGACTTCATGGCGATGTGGGCAAAGATTCACCCTCGGGTTGGCTTTCAACCAGATAAGAAGGTCTACTTACATAAGTTTGTCCCAGCCCGAAACGCCTTAGAGTTTCATGTTCACGAGTTATTGCCTAATGGGATTTGCCAGATATGCGGAAGCCTGATAGAAGTAGCCCCCGAAGTTAAGGAAGGAGGATTATGAAAGTCAAGATATTTTATTGCCATAACTATTTAAGAGACGGAAGTGAGATAAACGACTGGCTGGCAAAAACAAAGCCCAATATAAAATTTATTCTACAGTCTGAAGAGGAGGAATCTATAACTATCTCCGTCTGGTATGAGGAGGCGGAATGACCCTACAGAAACTATTGGAGAGCGGCAAAGCCACCTGCTCTGGACCTGGGTGTGGAGTCCAGACCCATGAAATCCTGGTTGATGAGGTAGATAAGCCAGGGCTGGTGTTCTGTGGCTGGCATTGCCTGGTGAGGTATGCTGCTAAAAGACACCCTATGGGAGCTATTATAGCTGAGGATATAAAGAACCGACTAGAAGGCGTGATTGAACGCCTTAACAAGGCTGCCGAGAGCGATCCTGAACACTTCGTAGAAGCACTCAATAGGGAGACCCACAAGGGTCAAGAGTGTAACGAATCCCCAAAAAGAAACTTTGGAGATTTATGCCCTTTTGACCGCAAGACATTCTGCCAAGAAGGTGATTGTGGAGAGTGTGAGATTGAGAAGGAAGTAAGAAAACAAAGAGGTATTGCATGCACTATTGACGCGGAAGGTAGACCTTGGAGAGACGAGGATCAGTGGTTTGGAGGAACGGACTAATGGGTAGTTCATGGAGACCTGGAGAGGATTGGCACAATCCCTTTCCTACGAATAGGGAAGAGGATGGTATGTTTTCGAGGGCTGAGTTATTTGAAGCCGGAGCTGATGCCATGCTGCCCTTCGCTCTGGCAGAGGGGGAGCGGAGATTGCTGGAGGAGTTGAAGGCTAAAGGCAAGTATGTTGACTTATTTGAAAAGGGCTGGCTAGTCCTCATTCCGGAGGAAGAGTCATGAAAACAGCCAAAGTCGTGTGTCTATGTGGTTCAACACGCTTCACAGAGGAAATGTTAGTTAAGCAATGGGAACTTACCAAACAGGGTTATGTTGTTTTGGGTTGGTGTGCTTTGCCTTCCTCATATTTTAGTGGTGAAGACAAAACACATATCGGTGACAAAGAAGGAGTCAAGGAAATTGTTGATGAGGTTCACAAGAGAAAGATTGACCTTACTGATGAGGTTATGGTCTTAAATATTGGTGGCTATATTGGTGAGTCAACTCGTGGAGAAATCGAGTATGCAAAGGCTAATGACAAACCAATTTTTTACCTAGAGGAGCAGACATGAAAGGCATAACCCTCAACCAAGAGGAAATCCAGAAGCTCCAGGCAGAAGGCAAGGTGAGAATCATTCGGTTGATTCAACCTCAGCCTGTGTATGATAGATATTCTTATTTCACCATAATAAGTCGCGGTAAAGAGAATAGCGATGTGTGGAACTTTAACTGTGGAAGCCATCCTAATTTGTGTCCCTACGGTCGGGTAGGGGACCGACTCTGGGTCAGGGAGGCACTAAGACGGAAACGAAACGATCCTAGTATGGGTGCTGATTATATCACTTATGTGAGCGATTTCACACCTGTGTTGAATCCCAATCCATACCAGCAAGGAGTCATTCTTTTTAGACCGACTTGGCAATGGCAGAGAGATACCTTGCCCTCTATCTTTATGCCCCGCTGGGCCTCCCGCTACACCGTGGAGGTCATGGAGGTGAAGGTTGAGCAGACCGAAGCATGGAACTGGGGGCTGGAATTAGAGATTAAGAAATGAGTGAGGAGAATTTAATGTCCGTCTGGCTTCCTGTATGTCCTATATGCTCTGAGGGAATGCGTTGGGTAACAGAGTATCAACCTGGCAAGCCCTTTGAGCCCAGTAGCCATTTCAAGTGTCCTCAGTGTGGGAACAAAAGACTAAAGAAGGAGGTAAGTAAATGAAACTAGACAGGTATGATATTGCCCTAACAAAAGGAGTAGCACCAGAAGATAGCAGACCAATGCTGGGGAACATCCACCTAAAGGATGGTAGGCTTTCAGTAGCGGATGGCTTCCTGATTATAACAAGAGAAGCCGATATAACAGAGGAGGAAAAGGGTATAGAAACCCTGATACCTGCAAAGATTTTCAGAGAGGTTAAAGTCTCTCCTCACCAAATAACCCATCTTGCTATCACTCCTGATACGCTAACCGTTACACATCAGAAAGCTGAGAAACCAATACCATTCAATCCGACATTATCCTTCCAGCCCTATGATGCAGGAACAGGGAAATATCCTAGTTTAAATCTTTATATAACTAGCCAACATACAGAAAAGCAGGCACAAATAGCTGTAAATGTAGGGTTGTTAAAGCGGATACTCTCTTGTATGCCGAATGACGGAATACTGCGACTAGGTATTACGGGTGAGGCTGTTCCACTGGAGTTCGAGTGTGGCAGAATGGATAGACCTATCAGGGGCTTGCTCATGCCGATGTTCGTGGACTGGGAAAGCTTCAAGTGGCATAGAGAACCAGTAAAAGAGGAGGTAAGCAATGGGTGACTTCCATATCTACCAGATGCCCGATGGAACATGGGGTGCCAGTATCCCAGGCACGATTACTGATGGTTTTGCCACCAAAGAAGAGGCTCTGGAATGGGTGCGAAAAAGGTTTATCTCCATGAAAGCAAAAAAAAGAGCGGAATGTGAGAATATGGTTAAGTGGGTTGATGACAATTTGAAGGAATTAGAAAGGGAGGTGGAAAATGGCAACTGAAGAAACAAGGCAAATCATAACCCACGAACAGCCGGTAAAGATCGAGCTAACCAAGGGAGCGAAAGGGGATTACCGATGGACTGTCACAAGTCACGCTAGGAATGTTGAATGTACTGTAGCTGATGTAATCCAAGCTGATAAGCTGCTCAAGGCAGAATACGAGAAGGTAGAATGAAAGGGTTATGCTGCAATGTGTCTGTGAAGGAGAGCCAAAGTCACCTTGATATTTCTTGGTATTGGTGTGAACACCCTCCTATCACAAAGTGGGCACATATAGTATCCGCTGTTAATCCCTGTACCTTGGCAGACTGGGAATTATGCCCACTAAATAAGGAGGTGAAGCCATGATAGAGAGCGGAGGGCATTGTTGGATAGTTTGGGTTAATAGCTTCGAGAAAGCTAGGCTTTATCAATTTCCCTCTTACTACAGGCTAATCCCTATGAAGGGGAAGGATAGGTGTTATAAGACATTCCAATGGGCGATGAAAGCGTTAAAGAAATACGAGGAGGTATAGTAATGCAAGAAAAAGCAGTAGCAATCAGGGAAGACAGACAGGTAGCACTAGCGGAGATTGAGACCCGTTTCGCTATGGCTACCAGGCAGCGGGAATTGCTGGATAATTACATCAAGGAAAGGCTCAAGCCAGACAAGCATTACTACACAGTTAGCGAGGGACAAAAGCCCTCACTAACAAAAGAGGGGGCAGAACTCATTTGCCTACCCCACGGCTATAAACCTCATTATCATTTGTTATCTGGTCCCGAAAGTCCACCACCTGATAATAGCCCGTATCAAATGACCATAAGGTGTGAACTCGAAAGAGCGGGTAATTTTGAGGGTGAAGGTATAGGTTCAGCCTCAAGCTATGTTACGAAAAAGGATGGCGAATATAAACCTCGGCAAAAAGACCCCGGGCTATGCCACAACGCCACATTAAAGATGGCTCAGAAGAGTGCTTACATATCAGCCACGCTTAATGCTACGGCTGCCAGTGAGTTCTTTACCCAGGACCTCGAAGACGACCAAGCCGGGGAAACTTCGAAGCCAAAGCCTGGAACAAAAGAGCACTGGTGTTCCAAGCATGGTATAGCCTGGGCTAGACATGAGAAGGATGGCAAGGTCTGGTATAGCCACAAAACAAAGGTGACTGAGGAATATCCCAAGGGCTATTGCAATGAGCATATAAATCAGCAGCCACAAGAAGAGCCACCACCTGAAGAGAAGCCACCGATAGAAGAGACACCCAATAAACTCATTACTGAAAGCCGCTTCTTGGTTTTGTGTAGCAGACTAGGCTATAACTCACAGCAACAGGTATGGAAGGTGATGGAGGTTAAGGACTTGGAGGATTTGAAGAGTAGGATGACCCTAGAAGAAGCCCTTGACAATCTCGGTAAGCTCCAAGGGGTAAAGGACTGGCGGAGTCTATGACAGACGAAGAGAAGGCACAAATCATACCGACTGATAGTGGTATTGTAGGTATAGAATATAGGCTCTACCCTGGTGGCGTGAGCTGCGAGGTAACTTATAGTACAGAAGCAGGGTTTGAAGAATCTACTGCCTTTATTCAAGCTTCTTTCAATGAAATAGAGATATATGATAGGTATGATTTGGCTGTAAAGGCACTAAAGGAAGCATTAAAAGAAGTCTATAGAAAGGAGTAGGGATGATTACAAAGGTTATTGCGTATCGTAAAGAAGAATTCATAAACCTAGTATCGGACACAATACCAGACAGACTTATTCAGGTCATCACAGTAAATCTATACCAGGTGGAGCCTCTTATAAGTGCTTTGAGAGAAGCCCACAACTTTATCTCAGGTGGCGACAACAGGAAGGAGTGGGGCATTCCGACAAGGGAACAGCTCCTGTCTAGTCCATAACATATATTATACGACCCTAGCGTTATTTGAGAAAGGATTACGGGAGACACATGGATAATAGTCCCCAAGTAAGAGAGTTAGCAATCAGGCTCTTCTGCCAGCACTGTCAAGCCCTTCAGAAGACTTTTGGCTGGAAGATAAAAGGCGGACCTTGCTGGGTCTTGGGTGAGCCTAAAGAGGAAGGTGCTATTTGCACCTCGGCTCGTGACGCAGTAGATGCAATACTGGGTGTTTTTATAGCAGGAGAAGAATAATACCCTGTCTAGCGGGGTGGCGGAAAGGGAGACGCTGCGTTGTAGGTGCATATATCTGGTGTCTGAAGGTGGAGTCCTTCTTGGAGCCAGTAATCGGCAGCCAGTAAGGAGTTGAAGCGTAATCAACCAGCGGTGTAAATCCCTAGCCCCGCTAGGCAGGGAGAAAGAAAACAATCATGACCGGATGGGAAATATATATACTGTCACTCTACCTAGTCATAGTCCTGCTTATAGCGGGAATCCATCTGTGGCAGTGGTGGAAGAAAGGATAGGAGATGGAATATTTCAAAGTCATCAGGCTAAAGCAAAGCAATGTGGTTCACATAAAATATGGTAGGGTATATTTCAGGGGACTTACAGTAGCTTTGTGTGGCTTGGGGAGAGGCGATGTCTTTGTAGTGAGGATGCAACTCTCGGAAATCACTCCTCCATATCGGCTATGCAAGAACTGTGAGAGAATAGCGAAGGTCAAGGATAGGAGATGAATAACCAGAACCTAGACCCATGTATACTTTGCCCTGATTGGTGGGTATCTGTCTCCGATATACATTTTGAAGGACATCTGATTGAGGCTGTCCAGAAGTGCGAGGATAGCTGCGAGAAGTACCAAGTATGGCAGGAAGGAATAAATAAGGTCAAGGGGATTGAGCTTTGAAACCTAAAGCGCTTGACTTATTCTGCGGTGCCGATGGAGCAACAAAAGGGCTTCAGTGTGCTGGCTTTTATGTGGTAGGTGTGGATATACAGCCACAACCTCACTACTACGGTGATGAGTTTTACCAGGCTGATGCTCTCAACTTTCCATTAGAAGGGTTTGATTTCTATTGGGCAAGTCCACCGTGTCAGTTTGGCAGCATGGCTACTCAGCAATGGCGCTCTGAAGGACGAGTTTATCAGAATCTAATCCCGGCTACTCGGGACAGGCTTATCAAGACAGGTTTGCCCTATGTTATAGAGAATGTCGTGGGTGCGCCTTATTTAAGAAACCCTATTAAGCTAAACGGCGCTTTTTTTGGCTTAATGCTACGGCGCACTCGATATTTTGAAACCAGCTTCCCAATAGATTTAATCCTCTTGCCTAAAGAAATTAAGTCTAGCGTTAGAATGGGAAGACCGATTAACGAAGGCGATATTATCACCCCTGTAGGGCACTTCAGTAATATCCCTTATGCTAAGAAAGTTATGGATATAGACTGGATGACGGGGAAGGAATTGTCCCAAGCAATCCCCCCTGTCTACGCGGAGTTCATAGCTAGAAAGTTCCTAGAAGGGATTGAGCTTTGATGTATTACAACCGGGAAGCAGAGGAGGCTTTGATTGGCTAGACCTCAGAAAAGAACAGTTGATTATTTCCCACATGACTCACATGCCAGTGAGGGTGATACACTAACTGTATTGCAGAATCGCTTTGGAAATGACGGCTATGCTTTTTGGTTTAAACTCCTGGAGAGATTGGCATCATCAGAGGGGCATTACCTTGACTGTAGCAACCCTGTTAAATGGCAAGTCTTCCTCGCTAAAATGAGGGTTAATGAGTTATTGGGTGTAGAAATTATGAATTTACTGGTGGAAATAAAAGCCATTGACAAAGACCTGTGGGGATCAAGGTTAATCTGGTGTCAAAACCTGGTTGATAATGTGGCAGATGTTTATAAAAACCGCAGGAGAGAAATACCCCAAAAACCAATAACTACAACCCTTAATGGAATAACTACAGACGATAATCCCTTAACTACAGGTGAAAGTACACAAAGTAAATTAAACTATAGTAAATTAAATAAAACTATATTATATAAACACCCTTATGGTGAGTTTAAGAATGTGCTTTTAACAGATGGTGAATATAAGAAACTTGAGGATCGTTTTAATACTAGCCTGTCTGGGATGATTGAGACCTTATCTCTGGGTATAGCTTCAAAGGGGTACAAATATAAGTCACACTATGCCGCTATTTTAAGTTGGCATAGAAAGGAAGAAAAGGATGGAGAGCGAGTTCAACAAAATAGACGAGTGCCTGACAAATACACAGAACCACCAGACAGTAGCTAATCTCTGGCAGAGAGCGTTGAAACTAATGGTCGATAACCCTGGGGTAAAGCCTGGCACTCCAGCTTGGAGCGCCCTTTGCGGTGTTCCACACCCAATAAGACCTTCAGCCTTAGATCAATACCAGGAAGCCAGATGTTTTGATTGCCGTGATGCAGGATGGGTACTGGATGCCAAAGATTTTCATGCCAAGCCCTGCCCTAATTGTTCAGGGTGGGATGCCGAAGTTGCGAAGTTTGCCACATCAGGAATACCAGAAAGGAGAAGGAGTTTGAACTTCGAGGATTTTATTCCAGTAGAGGGTTCAAGGGAGGCTCTTGATGCTACTTATGATTTAGGGTTGGGGAATAAAGGTTTTAGCCTCTTGTTAATCTATGGCAGACCGGGGAATGGTAAGACCATGTTAGCTTATTGTGCTGCTGTCCAGGCTAAAAAGAGAGGATTAGAGATACGCTTTGAGGTTGTGCGGGAGATGTATTCAAGACTCCGCGGTATGATTCACACTCAGCAGGACTCCGAGAGTTGGATTCAAACCTTGATGAAGGTGGGCTTCTTGGTTCTGGATGACCTTAATTTTATCTCCCGGGATGGTAGGGTGAATGAGCTCGATTGGCAGCATGAGACCTTTGAGATGATAGTAAACTACAGGTATGCTCATGGGTTGCCGCTGATCGTGACCACCAACAAGGATATTCAAGACCTCACCGAGCCAGTGTTGCGGCGCTTCAGGGACCGAGAAGTAGGCAGGTTAGTTTTGAATCGAGCCCCAGAATATAAAGCGAAGAAGGAGGTCAAGTGAAGAAGGAGCAGCGCTTAGTATTCCGGGAACTATCCAGCGAGGTCGAGACAACATTGTGCTCATTCTGTAAATATAGTATTTCTCAAGGCTGTAAGGATGGGATGGAATGTAAACACCCTCTTGTAGATAGAACTTGTAACTTCCCTGGAGAAGAGGAACTATGTCCAGGCGATGACTGTTGGGGATATAGACCTGTGGTTAAGGTCAGCGATGTGGCTGATATAGTGGGTATCATCCTGGCTAATGGCTGGAGAGAGTGGATGTATGTTCTCCCAGAAGATAAAAGTATATTAGTTTCAGGTAGAAAGGAGGCAGGACATAATGGAGACTAAGAGGAACGAGGTTAGAGAACAGGTAGCAGGATTTATAGAAGAAGCTGTCTTAAATGGGGCTTTCAGTGAAACCAACAGTCAATCTCTTAAGAATACAAGGAGATTAGCAAGCCAAATCCTCGCCATCCCAGAGATTAAAGCGGGACTAGAGGCTATGGAGAAGGGATTTAATGCCAAGGTAGATAGGGATGCTAAGTTGCCAGAGATACCCACATTCCTCTATGACGGATATGAGGATGGACTTCGACTACTGTTAAGGCGAGGAGCAGTTAACTACTCTAAGATGTTAACAGGCTGGGTAAAGGAGGTCAAGTGATGAGAAATAGTAGTTATGCTTATCCTGATGAATTATGGCATGGAGAGAGACCAGGTTATTCTATACCTAGCAAAACAAATATAGAGATGTGCAAGTTCTACACCTGGGATAAGAAACCTATATGCAATAAAGGTTATCATAGAGCTAGTATCAAATGCCACATCGAGAGGCTGGAATGCCCAGGCTATAGACCATCGAAGGAGGCGAAATGAAAAGAATAGTTCGGTTCATAACAAATTTAAGGCTAGGGTTGCCAATAAGACAGGCATGGATGCTTAGTAAGTATAGAATGAGGAGGGTAAAATGAATAACTGGTTGCTGACCCCGGAGGAGATGGGAGATTGGAAAGAGAAGCGGATGGAGTTGAAAATTCCACCTCCTACTCTTCCTTTTGTATTTGTTAAACTTGAACCTAGCAAATTGCCTAAAGATTGGAGAGGGAGAATATTGAAATGAGCGACTGGCTGTTGACCCATGTGGAGATGATGGCAGAGTTATGGGACTTGGGCTTTGGGCTAGAGGGTATGGAGGGGAGAGAGCCGACCCAGAAAGAAAGGTTTGTCAGGATTATTCGTGCTCAGGATGCCAAGACTAAGAGGTTGGTGACAGAGTGGCTTATTGCCTTGGAGAAAGATGAGGGGATAGTTTTTGATGCGAGTTCTCTACTATGCTTATCTTTAATTATAGCAAAACTAAAGAAGGAGATGCCATGTATGACGGAGTGAGTTTCAACGAACCGCCCTATCAAATATGCAAATCCTGCCAGAAGGCAAGGGATAGGAGAAGCCATGAGAAAGACCTGCGGTAACTGTAAGTGGATAATATATAGACTTATATTAGTCCCTCAGCCTTCACGGGGGCAGTGGTTATGTGAGAATCCAAATACACAATTAAGAGTTGTCACGCCTAGAGATAAAACCTGCCAGTATTGGGATAAGAAGCCATGAGGGTTAATCTTGAGGAGGGATTATAGATGATAACCTTAACGCTGTATGGTGAGCCGGTTCCAAAGGGTAGACCCCGGCTAAGGCGAAAAAGAGCCTCTATATTACTGGCAAATTCAACAAGACGGAAACAAAAGCTGGCTTATACTCCTGAGAAGACAAGAGTAGCAGAGGAGATGTGGCGGTATGCCTTCAAGGAGAGCCAGCAGGAGGGATACCCTGCGGGTGTGCCGCTGTATATGTGTGTTGTATTCTCATTCACAAAGAAGCGTGGAATACCCAAAGGGGATATAGATAATTACGCCAAACTTGTTATGGATGCCCTCCAAGGGTTTGCATACCAGAATGACAGCCAAATATGCGTCTTGTTCGCCATGAAGAGAGTTACGGCCTATGATAACGCTGGAACTCTAGTTACAATTAAAGAAAGGCTGGCAGGTTAGAGAGGAGAAATGAGGGGGTTTAGTAGAAAGGCATCATACGAGGATAATATCAGAAGGTTGATAAGTGATGTCCAAGACGAATTGAATCCACTCGAAAGACAACTAGCTGAACTGGAAAAGGAAAAAGCGAAACTCCAAGAAGAGGTAAATGCCTATATAGAAACGCTGGTTAATTATAAAAAGCGACAGGTAGGATAGTAGGTTAGAGAGGAGGAAAGGAATGGAAGAGTCTGGGTTCTATCGGTACAAAGTTAGCTATACAAGAGGAGTATTTATCTGTGGCTATTGTGGTCGAGAGTTTCCGACTCACTATCGGGTTACGAAAGGTGAGTTTAGAAAGCAGTTTGCCCGAAGGTATGTCGCGGGTATCAATAACTTTGAGAGGCACTTACGGTCATGCAAGAAGGAAAAGGAATAGTTGCATAAGAATCATTATGCGACCCTATTATGTAAAGGAGGCACATGGAGATTAAGTTCAGGCAGGCGATATTCATTGATGGTGAGTTTCACCGCTGGCACTACTGGGGCTATCCAAATCCTGAATCGCAATACTTCATTTCTCCCATGAGTTCTATACTAGAATTTGGGCGTGAAACTAAGCCAAGCCAGCAATACACCGGGCTCCACGACATTCACGGCATGGAGATATACGCTGGGGATAAGATTAAGGTCACTTGTGGTTGTGGGCATTCCGAGGTATTACCAGTTAAAAGGAGGGATGGGTATAATGGCTTCTACCTAGAAGCTACCTATCAACACGATTGGGATAATGCACAATTAGAATTACGCTGGCCAAATAGAGTTGAAGTTGTAGGTCACATCTATGAGGAGGGAAAATGGGTATAAGTAGTTTGACAGTTGATGAACAGAGGAGAGTTGATTTGGTATTAGCTTGGATAGACAGGATGGGGAAGCGGTATGGTGGTACTGTCTATGAGAGGAGCGGTCTGACATGGGATTGGGGTCAAGCACTATGCCGTGAATGTTATGGTAGAAATTGGAATGAAGAGATTATCCGATTAGGAATTGAGACTCCTACATGGGATGATATTGCTAGGGCTAAGGGATGGGAAGATGGTGAGTTGCCAGAGTGGTTTATGAACAAGGAGAGGTCATGACCTGTTATCACTGTGGTTCAAGATCCATCCCTGATAAACGAGACGGTGAGATTGTCTGCCTGGCATGTGCCCGGGTCCAGAGTCTTTTAGTGCTCTTACCAAAGCCCGGTAGGATGAGGTCCGGCAGGAAAAGAAAGAGCCACCAAGCCGTAGCCTGATGGCTCCTGTCTCTATTTTGGAGGTTTGTATTCAATTAAATGTCCACACTCACAGCGGAACTTAAAGGGTTGATTGTATGGCGGGAAGGGAGATGGTGTTGTCCTAGTTATTAGGGGAAGATCGCCTTTCCACCTTTGGTATAGGCGATAGTACCGCCTACAATGGCGGCACCGCAGCCCACCCGCATCTTTTGTCACTTCTCCTCCTCCTGGCAGCCATATGCAGAGACAAACACCGTCCCTTGCCCTTGGTATCGCCTCTCCATCCTCGACACCTCATCCAGCCCTTCATCATTACATGGTAGATGCTCGTGTATCCCTGGCTCTGATTTACCAGGAAAGAAAACCTCTACGCAATACTCTGGCATATTATCCCCCTTTCTTTACCCTGCCCTCTGGTCAGGGGTCTAAGCATTGAGATGGTATACTGTCTCCAAATCTCTATCGAAGAGAGTAGAGACAAATGGCCATGCGGTGGCCGTAGACTTGAATTCCCACTTCTCCCATTCTACTCCGTCAAAGTGCTTCATCTGGGCTGGAGTATAGCACCTTGCCTCAAGTTCGTTCAATCTCTCCTCTTTTGTTATCTCCTTTAATGGCATCTCTTATCCTCCTTTCTCTTCTGGCATACCGAACTGTTCCCGGGATCCCTCGTAGCCGCAGCGCTTGCAGTAATAGCGCTTCTCTCGGCGAATCCAGGCGACATTCTTGCTTAAACAGGTTGGGCAAACTGGTTGCATCTTTTATCCCTCCTTTCTGTTAAACTTATGTATAAATAACTGGTATCTCCTCTATGCCTAGTTTCTCGGCAACGGCCAATCTATGCAGCCCATCCCAGATTATCATAGAGCCATCTTCTCTAACTCTTATCTCGATAGGCTCGGTGATACCTCTCAGTTTGATCTCTTCGGTTAGTCTATCCAAGTATGGTCCTTCATCTTTCCAAAGCAACTCTAAAGGTATCCTCATCTCCAGCTTTAATATGTCTTTAGTTAGTGCCATTCCTACAACGCTCTTCATCTATGTGCTTTTTCATTCCCTTATCTCCCCCTTCTATCTCTTTCTATCCCTCAGGATATACCTCTATTCCTTATTTGTCAAGGGTTTTAGTGTTAATATTCCCCTTAATATTAGGGCATCAGTGGGGAAGATTACGCAATATCAAGCCTCTTTGGGCTTCAAATGGAGTGCCAGTGGGGGATATGTTGGCAATCAGATATAAACTGGAGATATGCTTTTGACAAACCATACTATAATAGCTATAATTAGTGTAAAGATACTAGAAAGGGGATAGCTAATCATGACTAGAAAAAAGAAGGGTAAAGCCAAGAAGAAGAGACTACAGGTAGAAGTAGCCAGCAAGAAGGGCAAGTGATGAAGACAACCATCCAATTAGACTTAGAGACAAAGAACAAGCTGGACAAGTTCGGGCATAAAGGGGAGACTTACGACCAGATTGTCCAGCGCCTCTTAGCCCGGGCTATGCACAAGAAAGGTAAGAGATAATGGATACTTCAGAAAGGCAACTGAGATACAGAAAGTCATAACTACTGACGATATAATCCATTCTTGGTGCTGTGATAATCTGGATGCTGTATTTGCGATTCACCTAAGTCATGATGTTTCTGTGTGGTATCACCCCATCGAATCGGAGAAGCTTTTCTGGCTACCTACCCAAGACCAGCTACAGGAGATGTTCTACGAGAAAGATAACTATAATAAAAGTATGTATCCAGTATTGGAAAGTTTGTATGCTTTTGCTTGCTCAATGTATACAAAGTCCTACCCACCAACTTCAATGGAACAACTCTGGCTTGCCTTTGTGATGAAGGAGAAATACAAAAAGGTCTGGAATAGAGAAGACTGGATATAGGGGAATAAGATGGTTAAAATGAGAGGACTCTTGGGGAAGATACTATTTGAAATCGGATGGTGGATCGGAGAAGTAGGAGAATGGGTTATTAGTTTATCTTGGAAGATAAGAGGAGAGTAACAACTTGACAAAACATGGTATAATTTGAGTTGGTATGAAGAAGAGTAATGGGAAACAAAACGGTAACGGCTTAAATGGCAATTCAGAAAAAAGAGAGAGAACTGCTGCCCGGATTATAGAAGCTGTTAAGGAATGTAAAGGACTTCTCACTTTAGTTGCTGAAAAAACAGGTCTTGGCTATAGAACGGTCAATCGTTATGCTACGGAGTTCCCTACTGTTCAAGAGGCTGTCAGAGAGGCCAAAGAAGGTATGGTTGATCTGGCGGAATCTAAGCTATTTGCCGCTATTGATAAGGGTGATGCTTGGGCTATTTGTTTCTACCTCAAAACCCAAGCGAAACATAGAGGCTATGTCGAGAGGCAGGAGATCACCGGGGAAGGCGGTAAGCCTGTCAAAACAGAGATTATAGTTCGGTCAGATAACGCCAAAACCCTCACTCAGCAGATACTTGAGGGCAAAGGGACTTAGTGAATATCAGGACAATCCAGAGCCAGTCCTGGAAGAGATGGAATTTTATAGTGACTATAGGTGGATATCGAGGCTACATGGCTATAATTGTGGATGGAACTAACTAGAGGGGTAATGCCGGCTAAACTCTAGTGAGGTTGCCTAGAGCCGAAATAGGGGTTAGGACTAGGTATCCAGCCCCTGCCGAAAAGTTAAAAAATACTGTCATAAAGACCATTATACGACCCATATAGATACGATTAGATAGGAGGTGATGTATGATTAAGAGCTATCCCTCAACTCTAGGTGGTGGGAGCTGGGACCCACACCCATACTTTCAGGAGACTAAGGCCCCTCTATCATTGTCAACAAGCCCATCAACCGACCAGGGTAATACAATACCAGTTAGCTTAGGTGATGCCACTGTTGATGATTATAAGGGGCAACCAGAGGACTTTTGGGGTGGTGCTAGGCTAATATGTGGGGTATGGTGGGTAAAGGCTCATGGTTAGAGTTATGTTAGCTTTAGAGAAGGGTAAGGGGACTGAGTGAATGGATAACTGGTGGATGCTGAAAGGGATACTTCTAGCCGGGGGGTGTGCACTAACCTTTAGTTTCTTGTTATATGGATTTATTAGTTTATCCCGCTTTCTCTTCCCAGAAAATGAGGTTTGGCCACTGTTGATACTTATTGGAGCATGGGGTGGTTTTATAGGGGGAGTTTATTTATGGGCTAAAAAGGAATGAATATCACCACAACCAAAACCTATGAAGCCAACGCTGAAGCATGGCTATCTGGCAGTCGCCGAGCCCTGAACGAAGGGGGCACCTATAGTTCAAAAACCTGGTCAATTCTCCAGCTTCTTATCCTCATAGCCCAACATGCCAAACGCAAACTACTAATCTCCATAGTGAGCGAATCCTTGCCTCACCTTAAAAGGGGTGTGATAAGGGATTTCTTCCGCATCCTAGATGAATCCCCAGACAACAATCCACGATACAATAAGACTGAGCAGACCTATAACTTTGGCAATGGCGTGATTGAGTTCTTCGGTGCTGATGAGGCTGACAAAATAAGAGGTCCTCGGCGTGATATTCTGTTCATCAACGAAGCGAACAATGTTCCCTGGGAAACAGCTCGAGGGCTTGATGTGAGGACAAACAAGTTCACCTTTGCCGACTGGAATCCCATATCGGAGTTCTGGGCTCATGAGTATTGGATAGGGCAAAAGGAGAACGCTTATATCCATAGCACTTACCTTGATGCCGTTGAGGTCATTCCCCCCGAGGTGGTGGCCAACATCATTGCTACCGGTGAACGAGACCCCAACTGGGCTAATGTCTATATTCACGGCAAGTTGGGCAAAATCGAGGGGCTTGTCTATCCCAACTTCAGCCAAGTCAAGGAACTGCCACAAGGCGATGTATTCTACGGGCTGGACTTCGGCTTCTCAACTGATATGACTGCCTTGGTGCGCAATGTGATAATCGGCAGTGACCTCTATTCCCAAGAGCTGATTTACGAGAGAGGCTTGACAAACCAGGACATAGCTATTAGGATGATGGAGTTAGGGGTATATAAGCATAGCGATGAGATATTTGCTGATGCGGCTGAGCCCAAGAGCATTGAGGAGATTTATCAATATGGCTTTAACATCAAGCCATGCCCAAAGGGTCTAGGGAGCGTTGAGTTTGGACATCAGAAACTCAGGCAATACCGGCAATTCTGGACTGAAGACTCTATCTCCTGCATCAAAGAGCAGCGGAACTTCAGATACCTTCTGGATAAGGATGGTAGGCTAATAGATAAGACAACCCATATCTGGAGTCATGGCCAGGATGCCAGGCGATATGCGGTTGTGGGTAAGGCCACATCCTTTGAGCCAATAGAGGAGACAATGGAGTATTATGACCCAGTGAGGATTTCGGCGATATGAGGAGATTAGAATGATAGAAGTTGTTACTGGACAGGTATTGGGAACAGAGATACTCAAGGCTTTAAGTATTCACACCGAGAGAGTTACAGCTATTACATTGATATGTAGCGTAAACGATGTAGCACGGGTGATTGTGGAGATTATGGTTCCCAAAGATAAAACAGAAGAATTGACGCAAATCCTTGAACGATATGAGGTAGTAGAGAGAAATAAAGATGGAATAAAACCTAATCCATTGCCTCCAGGGGGAGGATTATGAGCAGGGGTATGGAAGTTATTATTAGAGTATTCCCAGATGGCGGCAGCTCATTCGGTTTTAAATCTAGGTGAAGCGTTAAAAAAGGAGCCATTGCCCGCAGGTCTTCTTTATAAGTGCAAACCAAAACCAATTTTGAGAATATCAAATCTAGAGTTGTGGTATTCAAAAGGATAGCGATATGAACGGGGGAAGGAAAAACTATGACTAGCTTTGAGGGAATGAGAGCCCAGCAAATAACACTTGATTTTATTAAGAGAGTTCAGCAAGATACAACTGGTATATCTCTTGAAGTTTTAACTGAATATCTAGCCGACTCATTAGATGATCTTAACACAAGAATTATACAAAAAGCATATTTTCGCAATATAGACAGAGGCGTGAAAGCTCAGATTGCGGAGGAGGTTACTAAATACGGTAATGTGATACAATCTGGAGTTCTTACCATATTAAGCAAGGCAACAGGAAGGGAGACACCGCCTGCAACGCCTGATAGGGTGCATTTATTATGAGTATATTCAATCGGATAAGAGGCAATGGCGACAATCACGCCCTGATGGAAGCCAACGAGCGCATATCGGGGCTTTCTGCTGAACTAGCCAGCAGTATAGACAACTTGACTCTATTCCAGGAGCGGCTGGCAGAGTTGGAACTTCACCTAGAAGACCAAGGGTGGCAAACTCTATCAGGCACAACTGATAAGGAGTTCTCCCGCGCTGGGCTACGGAAAATAAATAACCTAGCACGGCTTTATTGGCTGAAGAATCCCTTGATACGGCGGGCAATTCTCACCCAAGTCCAATATGTCTTCGGTCAGGGCATCAACATTCAAGCTCGGCATCCAATGGTTGATGAGGTTATTCAAGCCTTCCTCAACGATAACAAGAACAAGTCTGAACTCACCGAACATCAGGCTTATATGGTCAAGGAGACCGAGCTCCAATGCTTTTCTAATATCTTCTTCGTATTCTTTGTGAATAAATACAACGGTCAGGTGCGCATCCGCACTATCCCTATGGATGAGATAGAGGATATAGTATGCAACCCCGAAGATGCAAAAGACCCCTGGTTTTACCTCAGAACATGGACGGTGAGCGGAACGGATATCACCACAGGGCAAAATGTCAGTAAGACTTCCTCTGCCTATTACCCGGATTGGCGATATAAGCCTAATAAGATGCCTAAGAAAATTGGTGGCATTCCAGTTAAAGTTGATACTCCAATCTACCATGTGGCTGTCAATAAGCTCTCCGATATGAAGTTCGGGGTGAGTGAGATATATTCCGCCATTGACTGGGCGAAGGCTTACAAGGAGTTCCTTGAAGATTGGGCAACTATCGTAAGGGCTTATGCTCGGTTTGCTTGGAAGCTCACAACTAAAGGTGGAGCTGCTGGTGTTTCCTCTGCGAAAGCCAAACTAGGGACTACGCTAGGCACAGGCACGGAAACCAACCCGCCTCCTGTAACGGGCTCAACATTCCTTAGCACTGAAGGGGTAAAGATTGACCCTATCAAGACCGCTGGAGCTACCACAAAAGCAGAGGATGGGCGATTCCTGCGCCTTATGGTCTCCAGCGCCACAGGTATATTTGAGCATTATCTGACCGGCGATCCCAGCACGGGAAATCTAGCTACGGCAAAGGCGATGGAGCTACCAATGCTGATTATGTTCCGAGACCGGCAGCAGCTTTGGACATCGGTGTTGAAGGCGATCCTTGACTATGTAATTGACCAGGCGGTTGGGAAGCAAATACCAGGGAGCATTGAAAAGGATGTCTATGGGGAAGACATCGTTGTTTTAGCCAATGATAAGGAGAATGAAGACGAAGCATTGCGGGACAAACCCATTGACCGAAGTATAGACATCGACTTCCCCTCTATTCTGGAGGACATCGAGACCCGCGTAAATGCCGTTGTGGCAGCCGCTACCCTGGATGGCAAGCCACTAGCTGGCACGCTGGAAATTAAACTTGTCACCCGGCTAGTGCTGGAGGCATTGGGCCTGGATGACATTGATAAGATAATGGCGGAGATGTATCCACCTGAAGAGGAGGGTGTTAATAAACCACCTGATGTAGAGGAGATGTTCGTGTCGGCGGTAAAGAGCTTGAAAGAGGCACTTGATAAGGCGGTGAAGGTATGATTGTTCTATATTACTGTTTATTAGCTTTTACATTTTGGATGCTCTTTTTATTATCTATTTTGTGTGTGGTAGAGTTTGTGGGTTATGTCAGAGATGAGCTAAGAATAAGGAAGCATTGAAATAGAGGCGGTGAAGGTATGAATCTAGTGTGCGTCAATTGTAAAGGATATGTGATGTTGATTGAGTGTGAAGAGCTAGAACAGGATGAGGATGGCAATTATTTCTATGTTACCGAACAGCATTGCTCTATCTGTGGGTTGCGTTTAAAGACTAAATTAATGGTGGAAATAGTAAAATCATGACCATGACGGTTGATATAATCAAAGCCGCTGCCATCAGAGTTGCACTTGCTATCTTCCTAGAGGCCAACGCCAAGATAGAGAAGGTCAAATCTCTTATTCCCATTGAGAAGAAGCTAGAAAAGGAGATGCAAGCCATCTTCGGCAAGCAGGGGCGCATCTTCCTGAAGGAAATGGAGAGATACCGCAACCGCTTCGTGGAATCCTTGAGCCAGGACGACCTTGAACGCATCATGGCTTCGGTGTCGGTATCTACTAATTCCGAGATGACACAGGCTATTGAAGTAGCAGGCGGTGAAGCGATTATGGCTTCTGCCAATCACCGAATAGCAGATGTGGGTTTTGATGTTGCATTCGACTTGAAGAATCCCAGGGCGGTTAATTATTTGTCCCAAAATGCTGCTTTCCGAGTTACCCAAATAGATGAGACTACCCGGAGCCGCATAGCCACCATTATTACCCAAGGAGTTGATGAAGGCTGGTCTTATGATAGAACTGCCAAGGCTATCTCTGGGGAGTTTGATGAGTTCCGAATTGGTAGACCACAACAGCATATCCAGAGCCGAGCCCACCTGGT
>Ga0114925_10000082_pt1 | contig 32750 bp, 28 predicted proteins | sample SumtaG_2_FD_87287 | JGI IMG/M metagenome (GOLD analysis project Ga0114925, IMG submission 87287) | Deep subsurface microbial communities from Indian Ocean to uncover new lineages of life (NeLLi) - Sumatra_00607 metaG | ecosystem: Environmental > Aquatic > Marine > Oceanic > Sediment | place... | reverse complement strand
TGAGTTTGCCTTTTTGCGGCCTTTTACGTTCTTTCGTTTAATGAATCCATCAGACCACTCCTCGAGTGCTTTTTGATGTAAATCCTTATCCATATAGATTTCCACTTTAATTTTATCAGCGATGTTCAAAGCTCGTTCATCCTCAGAGACAAGACCGTAAAGGTGTTTCTTGTTCCCATTAGAATCAAAACAATCTAATTCAAATGTGAAGATCTGCTCCCAGCCGGGGGGCTTGAGTGCATACAATTCCAGATAGTCAAACGTGAGTGAATCACCCTTCAGCCCATTTTCATTGAACCAGTCTCGCACATCTTTTTGAGTCGATCTATTTTGAAACATTGCCATTCAAAGCAGGTCAAATAAGGATTGTAAAACAAAAAACTATAGTCCGACAAAAAAGTCCAACCACTTCTGTCATGAAATGGTTTAGTTCATAAAGGAGATAGTATTCTTCTGTGCGAAGAGTAGTCCGATAACAACCGGTTTGTTCTAGCGGCTGCGTAAAGTCATGCATCATGCGATCCAAAACTTTTTTCCCACCATTCCAATGCACGAAGATAGTTCTCATAAGCGGCTTCATACTGATCGGAATCGTGGAAGTTGTCCCGCCTTGGTGGCTCAGGTTTTTCGCCATGCACATCTCGGGGAGGCAGTTGCGAATCCGAAGAATTATTCTCACTAGTATTCATGGTGTTCATAATCTGTTGATTCTCCCAGAGAAAAACAATCAAAAATCATGGAGATCTGCTCTGCGTGTATTATCTATGTTATTCCTTAAGCTCTCAATGTGCTAATAAAAAATCCTAAGGGACCTCTTTTCGCACGAGAAAATAGCGATGAAATCATTCACGACATTTACCTGCTGTATTTTTTGTTGGCTTTCCTGGCGTTACATCATCCTTCCTCAATATCAAGAGCAGGATTCTCATTGGGGGGATGAATATCGTGAGCAAAATCTCGTGACAAAAGAACGAGCAGCTCTACTCACGATTTTATTCTGGTCAGGTGCACTCGTGGCCATTCTTTTCCTGCTTGAGCCGTGAAGAGCATTGGAGCAGGCCCACGCTAGCAATGCTTTAGAACGTAATCGTTTTATGAGACGCGCGTTGAAGTTGTACGTGTGCTATCGGTCTTGGATTGATCATCACACTCGGTTCCATGGTTTGAGCACAACTCACACATCGATTTGCCGTCCTCTCCAGGCATATTTGAGAGTCCACCACAACTTCCTTTGAGGCGTTTATTTGAAAAGATGACCCCAACTGCAAGGCTCAGAAAAAAAATCCCAAACACGACGGGGGTGAGAATAAAGGTAATCATCAGCTTCTATTGAATGAGATACGTTTTGAATTTGCTGTTTGAAATAACTTCTACGGAAGATTCTGAATTTTTACGAATCAGCATGAGTCCGATGTTTTCACGCTGAGCAATATCTAATGATTTTTGAATATCTAAAACCATGAACGCGGTTGCCCAAGCATCACACATCATACACGAGTCACCTATCACAGTAGTAGCGACGACATCACTTTTAACGGGAGTGCCTTTTTCAGGGTTCATTATGTGTGAAATTTTTTGGCCATTGTGCTCAAAATAGTTTAAGTAATCACCAGACGAAGCTACTGATTCATTATGTAAAGAGACTTTTGCGGCAAGCCCGGTGCGATCTCGTAGCGGTGACTGAATGCCTACCGTCCAATTTGACCCGTCGTGTCGCTTTCCAAAACAACGAATCTCACCACCAATTTCCACCATTGCGCCCAGAATGCCTTTGCGTTTCATCAACAAGGCTAAGATCTCATCAACTGCAAATCCTTTGGCAATCGCTGAGGCATCCAGTTTGACATTGCGTTGTAACTTTCTTAGGGCTGGTGGTGTTTCTTGAAGCTCTACGTTCTCATAACCAATGCTCTTTTTTATTTCCAAAATCTCAGATTCATTTGGCACGTCTCTTGTTTTGGATTTTTTTTCAGTACCAAATCCCCATAAATCAACTGTCGGCCCAATGGTGATGTCAAAAGCACCATCGGTTTTTCTACTAATATCAGCAGCGGCTTTGACGACGTAATACAAATCTTCTGAGATTGAAAACCACTTGTTGGCATCGCATTGATTGAAGTGACTTATCTCAGAATCGCTTATGTATGTAGAAAAAATCTGACAGATCGTCTCGAGTGTTTTCTCAACATCATTTTGTAAAGAAGCATGCTTGAATGTATCGCTTATGCCTGTCACAACAATACGATAGGTGGTTCCCATTGTTGAACCACTCAATACATGGCGCTCAGATACAGGCTCCTGGCTCCCACATCCAAGCCAAAGCAGAGTACAAAGGAGCCAGAGACGACCACCACTTGAGAAAGGATGTGTATGTCTACTTGTGTGAAACACTTTGTCGTTCCATGATCTTAACCACCGAAGTCGTCAAACATCACGCTCTCTGGCTCGACACCAAGGTCATCCAGCATGTTCCTTACCGCACTAAGCATCATTGGGGGACCACAGACGTAATACTCAAGATCTTCTGGGTTCGGGTGCTTCGAAAGATATTCTTCGAGCAATACTTGATGAATAAATCCTTTGTACCCAGTCCAATTATCTTCGGGAAGCGGATCTGAGAGAGCAATGTTGAAGCTAAAGTTTTCATTTTTCTTGGCCAGTTCTTCGAACTCATCTAAATAAAACAGTTCTTTTGCACTTCTTCCACCGTACCAATAAGAAACTTTTCTGCCTGTATTCTGCCTCTTGAAGAGTTCGAAAATATGACTTCTCAATGGAGCCATGCCTGCGCCACCACCGATGTAGACCATCTCGGATTGTGTCTCTTGGATAAAAAATTCACCGTACGGTCCGGAAATGGTTACGTCATCTCCTGGCTTTAAGCCAAAGATGTAGGAAGACATAACACCTGGGGGGGTTCCTTTTGGTGCCCGTGGTGGCGGAGAGGCAACTCGAATATTGAGTTTGATGATACCTTTTTCACCAGGATAGTTAGCCATAGAGTACGCCCGAATAGCCTCTTCACTCACAACGGACTCGTATTGCCAGATATTAAATTTATCCCAGTCTTCGTGGTACTCTTCTTGGATATCAAAGTCTTTGTAGGAAAGTTTGTGAGGTGGACACTCAATCTGAATATATCCTCCTGCCTTGAAGCCAACGTCTTCACCTTCCGGTAATTCTAAAACCAATTCTTTGATAAATGTTGCAACGTTCTCATTAGATCGCACAGTACATTGCCATTTTTTTGTCTCAAAAACCTCTGGCGGCACTTCAATTTTCATGTCCTGTTTAATTGCAACTTGGCATGATAAACGATGACCGTCGCATGCCTCTCTTTTTGATATGTGGCTTCTTTCGGTCGGGAGTATCTCGCCGCCGCCCTCGTTCACTACAACTCGACACTGTGCGCATGTGCCACCCCCTCCGCAAGCAGAGGAGACAAACACATTATTGTCAGCAAGTGCCCCCAAGAGTTTTCCACCAGCCGGAACCTCTATCATTTTCTGGTCATTAATAAGGACTTTTACTAATCCGCTGGCAACCAGACGAGACTTTGCAATGAGTATTAAGGCCACCAGAGCGGTGACAATACCCGTAAACATCAGCACGCCAAGGATGATATTTTCCATCTCTTCAGTTCACTTTTTACTTACGAATAAATGTGTTTACGTTTCTCTACGTACCGAATGCTTTTCTACAGTTGAATGCCGCCAAATGCCATAAAAGCCATTGCCATGAGCCCGACGATCATAAATGTTGCTCCGAGTCCGCGGAGGCCAGGGGGAACATCTGAATATTTGAGTTTTTCACGAATGCCTGCAAGCGCTGCTATCGCTAAGGCCCAGCCAAGGCCACTCCCAACGCCAAATTCTATGCTTTGAATGAAGGTGTAATCACGTTCCACCATGAAAAGGGAACCACCCAATATGGCACAGTTCACAGTGATAAGCGGCAGGAAGATACCGAGAGCGCTATAGAGTGCCGGGAAATACTTGTCGAGTGTCATTTCTAGGATTTGAACCATCGCGGCAATAACGCCAATGTAACTGATGAGCCCAAGAAATTCTAAATTTGAATCAGGTATGCCTGCCCATGCTAAGGCACCGTCTTTGAGAAAATATCGATAGATAAGATTATTTGCTGGCACTGTAATTGACTGAATGGCAATCACTGCAATTCCAAGTCCTACAGCTGTTTTTACATTTTTAGAGACAGCAAGAAACGTACACATGCCCAGGAAAAAACTCAGGGCGAGATTTTCGATGAACATTGCTTTGATGATAATACTGATATGGTCAGACATTTCTATGCGTCCTCAATCTGATCTGGTCGGAACGTCCTGATGATCCAAATGATCATGCCGATTAGAAAAAAAGCACTCGGCGCTAAAAGCATGAGCCCGTTATTTTGGTAGTAATCATTCGGAAGAATCGTATAGCCGAGTAGTTTGCCACTACCAAAGAGTTCTCTCACCGCACCGACGGCTAATAAAATAAAGCTGTAGCCCAAGCCATTTCCAATCCCGTCTAAAAAACTAATAAACGGCGGATTCTTCATCGCAAATCCCTCTGCTCGACCCATAACAATGCAGTTTGTAATAATGAGTCCAACAAATACTGACATCTGCTTACTCGCCTCAAAAGCAAATGCTTTTAGGAACTGATCAACAATGATCACCAGTGACGCGATGATTGTCATCTGAACAATAATCCTCACACTCGAGGGAATGAATGTCCGTATAGAACTCACGGCCAGATTTGAGAATGCGACAACAAAAATTACAGCAACACACATCGTGAGTGTTGTGTCCAGTTTGGTCGTCACGGCCAACGCAGAACAGATGCCCAATACCTGTAACGCAATCGGATTGTTTTTCACGACTGGATCAAACAAAACATCTGTTGTTTTGATTTTTGCCATTGTTTTTCCTAAGGCCGCCTTTTCTGAAAATATTTCTTATGCATCAATTTCGTGAAGCCATCTTGAGCTTATCTGTATTCCCTACGAGAAAAGGACCAAATCCATCTGGCCCGAGCCAGTACTTAATGAGCTTATCCACACCTTGTGTTGTGATTGTCGCGCCCGATAAACCATCGATTTCACCTTCCGTGGCTTGGCCTGCTTTCGCGACTTCAATGATGACTTTGCCATTCGAATCCAGAGTCGCGTTTTCTTCCATCCACTGACTCTTAAACGCGTCGCTATCAACTTCGCCACCAAGACCAGGTGTTTCACCATGAGCATAAAATGTGATTCCACGTGTTGTGAAATCGCTGGCATCAACAGACAGGAACCCCCAAAGCGTCGACCACAAGCCTTTTCCACGTATAGGAAGAACGATCTGATTGCCTTTTTCGAAAATATAAATGACCTCGAAGTTTTCTCGCCTGCCTCCAAGGCCAGCCGGATCTTCACTCAACGTCTTAAACTCACTCTCTGCTAACTTCTTCAAATCAAAACTGGAGGCAGTCTGGTTGGAATCAGGAGTTTCGTCGGCATATAGGCCTGTTTGCAGATTCACTAAGCGAGCTTGAATGTTCTCATCGAAAATACGTTGCACATCGCCGCTTGCAAAATCAATTTGACAAACAGAAAGGATGTTCTTTTTTTTGTCTAATTGCTTGTTCAGGTCTTGCCGTGACTTCAAGCCAACGGCTGAAGCGGAAACAAAAACGGAACAGATAACGCAGAGCAGACCAGTGGTAAGAAAAGTATTCTTAACCGAGTCACGTGTCTTTACCACCTAAGCCTCCACTTGAGTATTTCGGGACCATCGCTGCAGGCGTCGATTGATATTCCTCTGTGTCACAAAGTAATCGATCAGGGGAGCAAAGACATTGCCCACTAAAATCGCCAGCATCATTCCTTCTGGATAAGCCGGATTAATGACACGGATCATAATTGCAAGAAACCCAATGAGACCGCCATAGATATATTTCCCCGCATCAGTCATTGAAGCTGAAACCGGATCCGTGGCCATAAAAACTAATCCGAAAGCAAAGCTTCCAACCAGCAAGTGCTGAATAGGGCTCATTGCAAACATAGCTGCATTATCATCGCCAGAGGCAAAAAACAGGACGGATGCTGTGGCGAGACCGCCGACGAGGACAGATAACATGATCCTCCAGGAACCTATTCCCGACATCACTAAAATCAGTGCCCCGAGAGCACAGAACAAAGTCGAGGTTTCGCCCATCGATCCCATGCAAAAACCAAATCCATAATTGGCATAATCAAACCCTTGCAGGTATTGCGTTGCTTCTGCCTTGTTTGGCAGTGCTGCAACGTTGCCTAAGATCGTTGCTCCGCTAATGCCATCAACATTTCCGAACGCATTCCACACCTTGTCACCTGAACTTTGTGCCGGGTAAGCAAAGTATAAAAATGCTCGAGCAGTGAGTGCTGGGTTTAAGAAGTTTCTACCAGTCCCACCAAAGACTTCCTTACCGATCACAACGCCAAAGATGATGCCCACTGCAACCTGCCAAAGCGGAATGGTTGGGGGGAGCGTGAGAGGAAATAATAAGCCCGTGACAAGAAACCCTTCGTTTACTTCGTGCTTGCGAATGATGGAGAAGACAACTTCACACATGCCACCAGCCATCATACAGACGATATAAACTGGAATAAAATAAGTTGCACCAAGCAATAAGCAGCCCCAGAAGTTATTGCTGTCGGGTAATCCTGCAACAAGAGACCTCCAGCCGAGGGCATCCATAACCGCAGTATCTGATGGAGCACCAGCACTACTGCCAGAAGCGTACGCCGCACCAAGACTTGCTTGATAGCCTGTGTTATAGCAGGCCATAACCACACATGGCAGGAGTGCCAAAACAACAATGGACATCATCCGTTTGAGGTCCAGAGCATCTCGAACGTGAGAGGGGCCACGTGTTGTTTCGCCAGGCGTGTAGAGAAAAGTGTCAGCTGCCTCATACAGGGGATACAACTTTTCTAGTTTCCCACCATTCTTGAAGAGTGGTTCTTGAGAATCGAGAATTTTTCGAAGCCATTTCATTGCATAGTCTCAACGAACGAATTACATCAACGAAGCATCTATTTGATTCATCTACCCATCAATTTCAATTGATCGGAGATTGTCACGAAGGATCCTGCCATATTCGTACTTTCCCGGACACACAAACGTACAGAGGGCAAGATCCTCTTCAATTAACTCTAGGCAGCCAAGCTTTTGAGACTGCTCAGTGTCTCCAACAATTAACGAACGAAGGAGTTGGGTCGCCAAAATATCGAGCGGCATGACTTTTTCATAGCTTCCAATCGGCACCATTGCCCGTTTACTGCCTCCTGTTGAGGTGGTCAGTGGAAATTGAGCGCCTCGCTTCAGTGCTGATGCAAAAGCGTTCGTCACACTAAATTGGTTCAATCCTGGTTTTTGCCAGCCGAGGAATTCCCGGAAATCACCCTCCTCGAGTACCGAAATCTGGTTGTCGAAACGGCCTATGAAATCCACAGGCGCTGTCGATTTCCTTCCGGATAAAACACTTCCTGAAATGACCCTCACCTGTTTGTCTGGCATGCACATTCCATGCGTCACCTCAGGAATGCTTGCGCCCAGACGTGTCTCGAGAATTCTGGGTTGAATCACACACGGGCCACCGATGGAGACAAAACGGCTGCAATCAATCTGGCCTGACAAAAAAAGATGACCAATACCACTGACGTCCTGGTAGCCGATATGCCAAACGGTTTTGTTTGGTCCAACGGGATCAATAAAGTGAATATGCGTACTTGGTAACCCAGCAGGATGGGGACCTTCGAAAATGTGATAGTGAATGTTCGGATGCTCTATCAGGCGGACGTCTGTTGCACTCGATACACACACGTGGACGGCATTCGAGATGGTTGCCAGGGACAATAATCCTCGAACAAACGCCTCCTCTTTTTTCTGAATGAGAATGCTTGGTTGGGGTGCAAGTGGCTCCGTGTCCATCGCAGTCACAAATATGGCTGCTGGCAGCGTATTGACTTGAGGGACTTTACCATACGGACGCGTTCGAAAAGCTGTCCAGAGCCCCGATGTTATCAATGCATTAATGATGTCTTCTTTTGGAGAATCTAAATTGCATGCGGCAGCTTCCGCGAATGTCCTCTGGTCGTCTCCATCAACGTTTACGACCAAAGACTCGAATTTCCTTTTTTTGCCCCTGTTGATCTGCTCAACGACACCGCTAGCCGGAGAAGTAAAAATCACCCCGGGATTCTTTTTGTCGTGAAAAACAGCCTGTCCTGTTTGCACACGATCTCCAACCTTTACCAACAAAGTCGGCTTAAGACCCTCAAAATCATCTGCCACAATACCGACGTGATCAACCGCAGGAGCAATCGTTATCTCTGTAGAGGGCTTGCCAGATATTGGCAGTGACAGCCCCTTCTTCAATTTATATTTCTGCAACGTACGACACCCATACCTAAAGCATTTGCTGCTCGTTAAACGTCATTTCACATTTGAAAAACAAGGTTTTACACGACCAATGACCGCCTGGTTACCTGTGCTCATTTCTCACAAGGTTGTAACCTTTTCTCATTGAAAGTTGCCATAGAGATGTCTTCTTCGTCCATTTTCTGGCGTTCGTGTACCTCATTTAGTTTCCTTTCAGTTCCCGGCCCAGTCAACCACATATCAAAATCTCCGTTTGATGTTTTGAAAAACGAAAAAGAGGATAGAGACTTCAATAAAATCCTCATAATGTGGGGGTAAAAACCGACATTTGAATCATGTCTGGTGAAGGCATGAAAAAGAGAACAAAAGACAAACCATCCTTTCCAGTAGAGTAAAGTCGATGGTTGCCATGCACGGCTATGAATTGCTGCACACTACAGTGCTTGAGTCGTCAAATGCAATACCTTTCTGATCTCCTTCCTGCCGTATCAGAAGATGATCCGAAGGGATACTGAAAATTGATGCATTCTCACTGTACGTGTGTTTGAGCAAGTAGAGGATGGCTAGAAATGTGAACCTGAACAGAGTTTCTAGCTTACAGAATTGTGGGGCATTCCGTGGAGTGAAGGATTCAAGTCACAGTTCCAGGTTTGATTGTATGTCATCCACCATGATCAACTGGCACGTACATGCTAGAGCAATGAGCCATCAGGTCACTAGCGACACACAAGCCATGCCAGCTCAATTGGTCGTGTGGGACGTACCGGGCCTGAAGAAGCAACCGTGGTCTCAGGAATCAAGAGTCAGCAACGCTACATGTTTCTTGGTTTGTGAGAGAACTCTCGAGTGATTAGAAATCAAAAAAAGCTTTTGTTTCAATCATTGACTATGACGGGAAGAGAGGCGGTGAGGGAGGAACACTTTCGTGACAATGTATGCTGTGACACGGCAGCAATCGTTACCACAATCATGAGCGTGATCTTTGGATGCGATGACTTCTAAAAGAAAGGTTACATGAGGTGGCCTGGGCTACCTGTCCATTCGTGCAACGTGATTCATGACAACCTGGAAGAAGCGGCTCAATATCTGTGTGCATGTAGGTGCGATGCAAAAATAAGAACGGATGTATTTAGCTTGCCTCAAAGAACACGCTAAGGTAGCCTTGTCGAGAATGAGTATCAATAAGTCCTCGCAGCGCTGTCCTACTGCTGGTTTCACTTTGGTGGAACTGCTTGTCGTTATCGCCATTATTGGTGTTTTGATTGGTCTTCTCTTGCCAGCCGTTCAATCTGCTCGAGAGGCTGCTCGACGTTTGGCGTGTTCAAACAATATTCGACAGCTTGTCCTTGCTGCTCATAATTATGCTTCAGCTCGAAAACACTTCCCCCCAAGTATGGTGCATACACCCGGCACAGCATTCAGTGGAAACAATGGCTCATGGGGCATTCATGGGCGAATTTTGCCCTACATTGAGCAGGGGGTTGTTGCAGAGAACATTAATCTTGAACAACCGTGGGATGAGGGATATCCGGGGGGAGCTGTTGGAACCAACTGGGCAATCGTTGGCTCAACCAGAATTGGAACCTTTATCTGCCCAAGCGAAATCAATGATTTTTTTCGTACCAAAAATGGTGGTAATTATGTGTACCCAACAAATTACGGGTTTAACTTTGGAACCTGGTTTGTCTACGATCCTGCAACAGGCAAAGGTGGGGATGGAGCATTCCATCCCAATTCAAACTATCGGCCTATCATGTTTGCAGATGGGCTCTCAAAAACACTGTGTGTATCTGAGGTAAAGGCTTTTACGCCGTATGTCCGCAATACGAGTGAGCCATCAGCAACACCGCCGAGTGATCCGTCGGCTGTGGCAGGACTTGCTAACGGCGGACAGTCAAAGCTTGGCCCAGCCACCAACAACAACACGGGACATACAGAGTGGCCAGATGGCAGGGTTCATCACACTGGTTTTACAACCACATTCAGTCCAAATACGGTCGTTCCGTATAACGACGGAACACGTGACTATGATTTTGACTACAACTCCCAGCAAGAAGGCAAAAGTGCAACGAATAAAACGTACGCCTCAATTACTTCGAGAAGTTATCACAACGGACTCGTGAATGCGGCCATGATCGATGGCTCGCTTCGTGTGGTGAATGAATCGATTGATAATCAAGTATGGCGAGCCATGGGGACACGAAATAACGGAGACATTGCCAACTACTAACCACGTGTTCTCCGGTAGGGTTTTCTACGACGTTAGACGTCATTCAGAACATGTAGGCCTTGCCAGACGTGATGATCTCAACATTGGGAAGGTTATACGTACTCAGTTGACTTGCAATCTCATCACGGTACCGGGCTTTCCTGTGAACCGTGATAATCCGCACTGTATCCGGGACCCATTTACATTGATCAACAAACGTACGTGGGCACAGATGACCTGTCTTTGCTGCAAATGCTTCCATTTCATTTGGAAAGCTACATTCCAAAAAGACGGCCTTGAGGTTGGCGTATTGCGATGCTTCTTTCCAGATCTGTTCTGTCGGGCCCGTATCAGCGGCAAAGACAACACATGACGTGCCATCATCTACAATCATTCCATATGTGTGGGGGGCATGATGGACGGGGACTGGCGTGATCCGGCATCCGGACCGTTCCACAGTCGTGAGTGGCTCCATGGCAGTGACCTGCATGAAGGCATCGTCTGCTGTGGAAAGTTCAATAAAGTCAGGCCACGTCGAGTTATTAAAGAGGTCGTTTCGTATTTGTTTCAGGATTGCTGGATGGGCAAGGACCTCAACACAGTCAGGCCCCGGAGAGTAGACGGTTTCAATAAACAGTGGCAGGCTGGCCACGTGATCCAGATGGGCGTGCGTTAAAACAACGTGTTGAATAGCTTTTTGTCTTGCGATGTCGGCTAACAGTCCAACGGATCCACCATCGATAACGAGTGCATCACCAATAAGATAACTGGATAAAAACTGAGGGGCTCTTTCACCCTCAGGATGGGATACACTAGATGGGATGAGTTCTACTCGCACGTGAAAGTCTCCAGAAAGAGTATTGTGCGCATGGATATGTGGATTCGTCGAAGGCAGGCTTTTTTTCGGGGCAATGAGGCCTGCAAAGAATCTCGTTTCAGGAGAAGTAAGGAATTCGTTTGATGGACTCCTCTCTTGTTGGTGACAGAGCAATCGCGCTGTCTTTCTGTGAAAATGAGGCATCCCACACGGTGTCTCGTGTGCGAGCCGTTGTTGATGCACTGCTCACACAAGCCTTGCCTGAGGTGGAGGATATTGTTCCCTCAGCGGGTCGGGTTACGGTGGCGATAGCACCGATGGTGAGTCGAGATATGCAGGCGCTAAGGGAAAAAGTACTTGCCGTTGCCAGTGAGGCAGCGGTGCAGAATGCTCCAACTGCAGCAACGCATGAAATCGAGGTGTCGTACAACGGTTCGGATATTGATGATGTTTGCAGGTATCATCGCATCAGTCGGGAATACCTGATCTCACTGCATGCAGATGCTGATTATCTTGTTGAGTCCATCGGCTTTCTGCCAGGCTTTGGGTACCTCAAAGGGTTGCCCAAAAAACTTTGGACACCTCGACGTGCGAATCCACGCACCCATGTGCCTGCTGGAGCTGTTGGGATTGGTGGAGGTCACACGGGAGTGTATCCATTCGAAAGTCCGGGAGGATGGAATCTGATTGGTCATTCAGCCGTCAAGCTCTTTGATGTAAGGCGTTCAAAGCCATCGACTTTTGAGGTTGGAGATCATGTCCGGTTTACCGAGGTTCATGAAATCGATCAGAAAAAGCCGGTGCCGACACCCAGCAATCCACGGCCGGCCGTCACCGGGACCATCACGGTTGTCCAACCAGGCCTCTTTACAACCGTTCAAGATCTAGGGCGACACGGGTATCGTCGAGAAGGCGTTCCTCTTTCTGGGGCAGCAGACCATGTCTCGATGAGGCTTGCGAATCTCTTCGTTGGCAATCCCGTAGATGCTGCCGTGCTTGAATGCACGGTATTGGGGCCAACGCTGCGTTTTGAGCATGATGCAGCTATTGTCGTGGTTGGTGCAGAATTCCCCGGTCTGCCACATGGACAGGTGGTGCATGTTTCCGCAGGCACGCAAGTCACGATGGGGCATTCGAAAACAGGGTGTCGAGGATATCTTGCCATCGCCGGTGGCATTGATGTGCCCGTTGTACTCTCAAGTCGGAGTACGCTTGCTGTAGCAGGCCTTGGAGGCTTTCATGGGCGCGCATTAAAGGCCGGTGATTGCCTGTCAACGCTCCCTCCTTCCGGACGACATCGGTTGATCGGCCGAGTTCCAGAAACGCTTATGACTTCGAAGGCCCCTCGAGTGCTCCGTGTCATTCCCCATGCAGATACCGCCTGCGACATATCAGGCATCTGGAATCAGGTGTTTCATGGAAGTAGCCGCTCTAATCGCATGGGGCTTCGTCTGGAAGGCAAACCCGTGTTGTGCAACGAAGAGGAGGGGCTCCTTCCAAGCACGGCGGTATTTCCTGGAACAATCCAATTACCTCCTGATGGAAACCCCATTATTTTACTGGCAGATGCTCAAACAACTGGTGGATACCCGGTTGTCGGTACGGTTATCCATGCGGATGTACCGCTTGCAGCGCAGGTACGCCCAGGTGATGAGATTCGGTTGGAGCCAACAACGATTGATGAGGCGTATGAAGCCTTGCAGCACTGCGAGGACCTTTTTCAGAATCTACGAAGGGGACTGTCATGAGCCAGGCCATGGGGCGAACCATCGACTTGAATTGTGATGTCGGTGAAGGGATAGGTCACGACGCAGGTCTCATTCCACTGGTTTCCTCAGCGAATATCGCCTGTGGCGCACATGCTGGCAGTCTCTCTGACATGCACGAGGCGATTGCGATTGCTCGTGAACATGGGACTGCCATCGGTGCCCATCCAGGGCATCGAGATCTGGAGCATTTTGGCCGTCGTGAAATCCCACTGTCTTCGGACCAGGCGACAGCCCTTGTGTGCGAACAAGTATCCTTCCTTGAAAAAACGGCTGGTGAACCACCGCACCACATCAAGCTGCACGGAGGGCTGTATCATCAGGTGGGGCGTGATGATGTTCTGGCTTCAGCTGTTGCTTCTGCGGTTCAGGCTGAGTGGCCGCAGATCGTGGTTGTGGCAATGGCCGGCAGCGTGCTTGCAGAGATCGCTCAAAGACAGGGACTTCGAGTTGCTCGGGAAGCATTCGCTGACAGGATGTATACGAAGTTCGGGCATCTTGTTCCGCGGTCAGATGCTGGGGCATCCATTTCAGATCCTCGTCAGGCGTCCGAGCAGGCAGTACGACTTGTTGATGAACAGGGCGTGGTGACAGCCGATGGCGACACACTGCCAGTGCACGCGGACACCCTCTGCATTCACGGCGATGGGGAAAACGCTATTGAGATCGCCGATGCCATTCGTACCGCTTTGAGGCAGCATTCGATAGTCGTTCGTCGGTTTACATGAGCTTTAAGTAAAAACAGGAGGCACGACGACAGAACGTCATGCCTCCTGAGGTATATGATGATCACATTGGGACGTTATTTTTCTTCTGACTCGGAGGTCAGTTCAATAAGAAGCGGCTCATCCCGAGTTGACTTATCGATTGTCACAGAGATATCTGTGGTCTCGATTTCGGCATATTTTTCTGGAAGTCCATTCGTGTAGGCGCTATCCGGAAAAGCCATTTCAACATCTTCCACTTCATCATCCCCACTTTGTTCAGCCTCTTGTCTTGCCCGCTCCTGTGCAGCCTCATACCGTTCCTGATACTTTGGCAGCAGGACAAATTGTGCGACGCTGACCTTATACTCTCCTGGAGCAAGGCCATCGTTCCGGCCATATGTTGTCACCTTGAATTCGCCATTTGCATCAGTATTCGCAGATGATGGTCTGCCGGTGGACCCAACAAACATCAAGGCTGCTTCTGCAACAGGCTCTCCATCCAGCGTGACACGCCCTGACGTTTTGACGGTTGCTGGCCGTCGGTATCCACAGCCACTCACAGACAACAGTCCACCAAAGAGAACAGTTACACACACACAATAACGAAGAAACAACCGATTCGACTCTGACATAAAAATTCTCCCAGAAAAAAGGTTGATGCTGATGCCACTCGGGGCATCAGCATCAACGCTGTACACCATATTGTTTCGGAACGCAAAAACTTAGTCTACCGATGCTGGGTTACCATCTGCACGATTCCCCAGCCGATTGAACGTGTAATGGTCCATTGATTCACTCAGCGTTCTCACGGCACCATCGGCCATCAGAACATTGACAGTGCCAGGATGGTTACTCTTAAAGCCTCGCTCAGTTCGCCAATTGTGGCTTGCTGCACAGCCATCGAGTCCTGCCGCCTGGGCGGCAGCAAGTGATCCCGCATTCGTTGTTCCGTAATAACACGAATCGTAGTTAATCGGAATCATTGTGCTGAGTCGCTCGCAGTCACTGCCGTGAGCAAAACTCGTTCGGGTTTGATGTGAACACTCCATCCGAGATTCTCCCATGAGAATCGTGTTGGAGAGACCATCGGAACACTGCGCAAGTCGAACAACTCCGAGCTCCTTGGTCTCACCCGTTCCGTTCCAGTTGTATGCAATTCCATTGCGATGCATGCATCCTGGTGGACTCGCCTTCCTCTGACCCTGAGCAACAGTTTGACCAAAGGTCGGATTCTTTCCTTCATGGAACCGTGCCGTGTACTGACTGTTTTTTTCACCCGGCAGTTTGGGGCGGAAGGAATTGTAGTTCACGCTACATGGGCAGTTCGGATTTCCTTTTCCAGACATGGAGATTGGTCCACCAGAAAAGCGATACCCATCAAAGCAATGGTTTGCGGCACTCATGCCAGCATCAACAAATCCGTCAACATCGTCCGATGGACAACTGAGGCCTGGGACGAACGATTGACGCACTCGCACGCCATCTGCCTTTGTTTGAGCTTGAACATGCAGCCCTGAATTACCTGTTCCACCGGTTGTTGGATTCAGGTCTGGGATGGCGTCATATAATGTGCTGTTTTCATTGAAGGGGAGAAGATGCACAAGCGGTCCGCCTCCTTCTCGCCCTTTGCCTCGTCCATTTTCGTAAATGGGTGCTACAAATCGCTGGTTGGCATCGATGAAATTGTGATTGGCAATACCAAGTTGTTTCATGTTATTCGTACAGGCACTCCGACGAGCTGCTTCACGTGCTGATTGAACAGCAGGTAGAAGAAGACCGATCAGAACGCCGATGATGGCGATCACCACAAGTAGTTCGACCAGGGTGAACGCATGACGACTCAGATGTTGAGTTCTGCGAACGGAAGTGGAAGTCATGTCAACTCTCCTCAGAGCAAAATAAATAAAAAGTATGAAAAAGCACGGCTGAACGGGAAATCAAAACATCATAGAAATGTTCCCCTCAAGGCGTGGTTCAATAATACCTTATTTCCTGGGGGGAGTTCAACAGAAAAACATGTTCGGGTTTTCCGGAAGTCACTTTTTTTCTCACCAAATCGTATGGAATGCGAAATACTCTGGCCCATTTTGCGCTTTTTGCACATTGAGATCTTTTTATTCTGTAGGAGTTCAGCGGTGGTGAGAACGTCTCATCTGAGACCATCACACGCAGGCAATTGAGAGAAAATGAGGTGGAATACACATGGTCACACCTACACGAAGACAAGTCCTTGCGGCAATGACAGCGGCCAGCTGCCGTCGCTTGATTCAGGCGGAACATCCCACGCCGGCTATCCACATAGCGCGAGTGAGTACAACCTTTGAACGCGAAAAACTTCGACAGCCATTTGGCTTCAAGGGAGGGTACCTCACCGAACTCTGGCAGTCACTTGCCTATGTGCAGAGTACATCTGGGAGTACGTCCGTTGGTCTTGGAACCCAAAGCGTTCTCTGGTCAGACGCGTCTATCTTCAATGCACACTCCGAAGCAGGTGGAAACAGCCTCATGTTTGCTCTATTGGAGTATGGTCTGACAATTGGACAATCCATCCCATTCACGACCCCAATCGATTGGTTGGAACAGGTACTGCCAGAAGTGTATCGCTATGGGCAGGCAATCACCAAGAATCCAAACCTACGAAAGACCTTTGTACTCAATGCGCTCGTGCCAATGGATCATGCAGCATGGCTGCTATATGCGCGTGAGCGTGGTCTTGAGCAGTTTGATGAGATGATTCCCTCGGCGTATCAGCCTGCCATTTCTTTCCGGCAAGCAAAACTTGCCGTTGTGCCCCTTATTTCATACGGAGTCAGTCTTGACGAGGTTATTCGTCTTGTCGATGCAGGTCATTTCTTTCTCAAGATCAAGATCGGTCAGCCTGGTTCACAAAAGGAAATGCTGGAACAAGACAAACAGCGTCTGACGGCTATTCACAGGGCTATTGGCACGAGAGAAACGGAATATACGAACGATGGTCGCATTCCATATTACTTTGATGCCAATGGCCGGTACGAGACAAAGGAAACCTTCTGCCAATTTCTTGACCATGCTGAAAAAATAGGTGCCTTTGATCAGATCATTCTTGTCGAAGAGCCATTTCCAGAGCATCACGAGATAGATGTCGCGGATCTCGGTGTGCGAATTGCTGCTGATGAAAGTGCGCATACGTCTGATGATGTCCACCGTCGTGCTGACATGGGATATGGCGCAGTGGCCGTCAAAGGCATTGCAAAGACACTCAGTATGACGTTGAAAATTCTTGAGGCGGCAGCCGAACGACAGCTTCCATGCTTTTGTGCTGATCTGACGGTCAATCCAATACTGGTGGATTGGCACAAAAATCTTGCTGCTCGGATGAAGCCGTTACCTGGCCTGCGTGTGGGTGTGCTTGAAACCAATGGGCAGCAGAATTATGCAGGTTGGGAGCAGATGCAATCGTATCATCCAGTGCAGCATGCTTCGTGGCAGCACATTCGTAATGGTTTTTTTGACCTCGACGCCGAATTTTTTCGTGAGAGTGGTGGTATCTACGCTCGATCGAAACATTACGAGAGTCTGTTTCATGCCTGATGCACCATTGCATTAATGGCACATTGGTGTTGTTTTTGAAGGCGTGATGAATGGATGGCGCAGGCGTGGCCTACGATGCAGAGGATGCGAGGAGTGCTGTTGTGTGTGGGAACACGGCTTTGAAGAGGAACCTTTCTGGAAGTCCTGCTGAAAAAAGATACTCAGGTGACAAGGTTCCGGTTGTCGGCATACAGTACTCTTCCATTATTTTTTACAAAGGGTCCAGTCATTGCGATTGGCCTGTGCCATTTTAGAAACAGAGGCTTTGTTGAGATGGATAGATATGTCCTGATGATCACTCTTTTGTTCATGATGGCTGTGAGTCATACGTTTGCCAATGACGGCCTTGGCACACCAAATATTGTTGTTGTGCTCTTTGACGACATGGGTTTTGGTCAACCGACGAGCTATCGGGCCGAAAGCATGTTCAGAACACCCAATATTGATCGTCTCGCTGAGGAGGGCATGAGGTTTACTGATGCGCATTCTGCCGCGGCGAATTGCACGCCCACACGCTATGGTCTTCTGACGGGGCGCTATCCATGTCGCATTGGTCAATTTGGAGTGTTGAAGACGTATTCTCCGCCAATTATTCCACGCCAGCGGCCTACCGTTGCATCATTCCTTAAACAGCATGGGTACCACACGGCATGCATTGGAAAATGGCATCTTGGAATGAATTGGGTCGATGGAAAGCCTGGCACTGAAGACAACCTTCCCATTGGAGCACAGCTTACAGATGGGCCTAACGCCATTGGCTTTGATTACTTTTTCGGATTTACACATGCACGAAATATTGGCTCGATTATTGAGCAGGACCGTGTCGTGGCGCATGTGGAGGCCGTTGAAAATCAGCCGCTCATGATAAAGCAGGCTGTCGCCTATCTTGAGCAGCGATCAAAAGAGCAGGTTCCATTTTTTCTCTATGTTCCAATGTGTCCACCTCACACGCCAGTTGCTCCGGCTCCGGAGTTCATCGGACAAGGTGGTGTGTCGGGGGAAGAGAGCCGGTATGGTGACTGGGTGTTTCAAGGTGATGCGATGTTAGGCCAGATCCTTGAAACACTGGATGCCACGGGACTGGCAAACAACACACTTGTTATCGCCACGGGTGATAACGGTGCCGCAAAGCGTCCCTATCCACCGCTTCGGGAATCAAAGAGCAGTATCTATGAGGGGGGGCATCGCGAGCCATTTGTTGCTCGTTGGCCCGGGAAAATAGAGGGTCACTCTGTCAACGCAAAAACAATCTGTCTCAATGATCTTTTTGCGACATGTGCGGATATCCTTGGTGCAGAAATACCAGCACATGCTGCGGAGGACAGCGTCAGCATGCTGCCTGCATTGCTTTCACAACCTGATGAGTTTTTGCGGAAAGCAACTATCCATCAAGCGCCGGGAGGACTTGCCATTCGCCGTGGTCCATGGAAACTCATTTTTCATCGTAGTGGACAACGCGAACTTTATAATCTTGAGAGTGACATAGGTGAGACAACGGATTGCCTTCAGGCGAACCCCGTGATTGCAACACAGCTCACAGATTTGATGCAGGAGTACCTCAAGACGGGAAGAAGCACTCCCGGTGAACCTCAGAAAGAGGAATTTGATCTCTCGTCCTTCTTCAAGAAAGAGCAGCGGAAAAGGAAAAACCGTTCGTAATCATTATGCAGCATCCCCTCGTCTCTCTTTGTGAAAAGAATCATGGTCACATCATGTGGATGACTCGTTATCCGTATGGTCAGTTGTCGCTCCGAGTGCTCATGCTTTTTTGTCTGTTGAGCGTCAGCGCTCAGTGTTTCGGGAAGGAAGGTGCTGATGGACGACCAAATATTCTTTTTATCATTACAGATGACCAGGAGAGGCGTGAATTCAATTTTCTTCCAGAGGGTCGTGATGAGCAGGGGAGGCCACGAAATGTCAGCCCCACGCTTGATCGACTTGCTGCGGAAGGCATCGTCTTTCCAAATCAATATGTCACAAGTCCAGTCTGTACTCCGTCACGGTATACGGTTCTTACAGGTCGGTATGCCAGTTCGTCTTCTAGTTTTCAAAACACGGTGCAGTCACGGGGGCAGGTCAACATCACCTGGAACTGTCACATCGATCAGGACACCCCAAATCTTGCCCGGACGCTCAACAATGTTGGATATTTCACTGGAGCTGTCGGAAAGAATCACGTTATTGAGGTGAAGGGAGTCTCTCGGAATGGGAATCCTCCGGATAACGCCGATCCAACGGATCCGGTTGTGGCTGACTTCTATCACCGCAAGCAGCAGAAACTCATTGAAGCGTTCAAAGGTTGTGGATTTGACTTTGCTGCCAGTCTGTATCAAGGCAACCTGCCGGGACACACGTGCAAAGCACTCGAATTTCATAACATGGACTGGATTACAAGTGAGGCCATAAACTTTCTGGCGCAATGGCATCGTCAAGAGAAGGCGGCACCCTTTTTTCTGTATATGGCGACAACACTGAATCATGGCCCCGGTCCACGTTACAAAAAATATACGGGAGACCCCTTGGCAACACCTGCTGGACTTCTCGAGAAGCCACTCCATGTTCAGCCGGCACGATCCACCATCCCGAAGCGTGTTCAGGAAGCAGGGCTTTCTGGGCAACCGACAGCCAGCGATGTGCTCTGGCTTGATGATGGAATAGGGGCAGTTCTTGAAAAGTTGGCATCACTTGGTGTGCTTCACAACACAATCGTGTTTCTCTTTGATGACCACGGAGTTGAAAGTGGAAAGGGCTCACTCTATCAGGGAGGGATTCGATCGGTGAGTCTTGTGTGGTCGCCGAAATATGTTCAGGAGGGAAAGACGTCGGGCATTAATATTTCAAATATCGATTTTGCTCCAACCATTATGGAGCTATGCCGAGTTCCAAAAGACAAGCAACATCATGTTGACGGGAAGAGTTTTGTGTCGGTGCTGAACGGTCATTCTGAAGAGATACATGACCATCTTTTTTTTGAAATCGGTGCAACCAGAGCAGTCTTGAAAGATGGATGGAAGTATCTCGCCTTTCGCTTGCCATCCACGCTCGATCCCAATCCTCCTTTGCCATACACGCACCTGGCAGATCGACCTGGCGGTCGTGGTTCTGAGGGGCCTGCAAAGGATTTTTATCCACATTACTATGAATCAGATCAACTGTACGATATCAACAGTGATCCATTTGAAAGACACAATCTATTTGCAGATCCAGGCCAACATGATCGAGTTCAGCAACTGAGACAACTACTTTCCAAAGCGGTTTCAGATGTTCCTGGTACATTTGCCGAGTTCACAGACGGTAAGGACTAGGAGAACTCATCGGAGATGAGGCCCCTGCTTTCGAGAATCCCACCTTAAGAAAGAACATGCTATCTATGCCGCAACGCATTCAATTCATTCTGTTTCTCCTGATGCTTTTGGGGATCCCTGGCAGATCTGTTTTGGGAAATGATGCTTTTGCCCCGACGTGGGAATCGCTCTCGACACATGCGCTCCCTGAATGGGTCAAGGATGCGAAGTTTGGTGTCTATACACATTGGGGAATTTATTCTGTCCCTGCACATGGTGGGCCAGACTATATCCGTAATCTCTATGAGGGATCACGGAACGATGCGAAAGGAGTGTATTCCTACCACACCCAAAAGTACGGCCCATTGGAGTTATTTGGATATAAGGATTTCATTCCACAATTTACGGCCAAAGAATTCAACGCTGATGATTGGGTTGGTCTTATGCATGAGGCGGGTGCAAAGTTTGGTGGGATCTGTGTTGTTCACCATGACGGTTTTCTCTTGTGGGAGAGCAAGGTCAGTCGTTGGAATGCTGCAGCAATGGGGCCGAAGCGAGATATTTATGGTGAAATTGCCGCAGCCGTTCGTCGCTATAAGGACATGAAACTCCTAGCAACATTCCACCATGGCAGAAGTTTTGGATACTGCACAGGCGGCATGAAAGAAACAGATATTACCGACACGATGAGAAAAACATGGGATGTTTTTGACCCGCAGTATAAGGATTTGTACTGGAATCAGTGGACAGGGACTGCCAAGGAATTTTCAGATGAATGGAGGGCAAAGATTACAGAAGTCATCGACACGTATAAGCCCGATATGATTTGGTTTGATGGACTTCGTACGGCCATGCGAGGAGAGCATCCTCCTGAATCATATGTGCTCGATGTCATCGCCAGATACTTGAATCAGGCGAGTGCCCATGGCCAGCAGGTGACCGTCTGTAACAAACATGGAGGAGAATTCAATTTTCCAACGGACTTTGGCTTGAAAGGCTATGAAAATGGGAGGGACATGCCAACAGATGTAGGGCCATGGTTTCTCATTGATCGAGCGATCGCGTATCCATGGAGTTATGTCAACAACAAGCGATATAAGGATAAGGCTGACTACCATATTCGAAGTCTGGTTGATGTCGTCAGTCGAGGTGGCGTGTTTCTTTTATCCCTGACGCCGAAGGGCGATGGTTCTATTCCTCGTGAAGAGCGAGAAATCATGCAGAACATGGGTGCATGGATGCGGGCGAATGGAGAAGCGATCTACAGCACTCGACCGTGGAGGGTTCATGCCGAAGGTCCAACGGTGACACGCGGTTTGAAGCGTAACAATAAGGGAGAAGAAAAAGAACAATGGGACTGGCGGAAGGACTTTACGCCCCAGGATATTCGTTTCACCCAAAAAGATGACGTCATTTATGCCATCGCATTGGCTTGGCCTGCGGATGGAATTTTGAAAATTCATTCCTTGCAGCAAGGATCAGAAGAAACCATTCAGTCAATTCACCTTCTTGGGCGTGACCAGAGCCTACAGTGGCAGCAAAAAAAAGATTTTTTGGAGGTTTCGGTACCACGTGTACCACCAGGCACATGTGCGTATGTGTTCAAAATACAGACGGAATAATTTCTGTTGCAGGAAGACAGGCGTTTTTGTGCCGCAACAGGATTGTGTTCGATGTTATGAACAGGATCACTGAAGTGTTTTTGGTACCATGGAGCATGTGCAGGAGCATACCTGTACACATGAATGAGTGATCCACATGAAAATGCTCAGTTTTTTCAGCCTGATATGTTACTCGGAGTCAGAATCATGGTCCAAAAACGACATTCCTGCAGCAGCCTCAAGATAGGATGTATCTGCGTTTCACTCTTCGCTTGTGTCTTTGGCGTCGTTCATGGTGCACCGCAAGACCGTTTGAATATCTTGTTTATTGTCGTTGATGATCAATCACCATTCGATCTGCAGGTTTACAATCCGTCGTCGAAGCTGCAGACACCAGCGATTAGCAAACTTGCAGCCGACGGCATGGTCTTTGATGCTGCCTATCATATGGGGGCATGGACTGGCGGAGTCTGTACGCCGTCACGCCATATGATTATGTCTGGACGAACGCTTTGGCATATCCCAAACAAGCCAGGGCGGGTGAATAATCCTCATATCACCAATCCACAACTCGTGCCACCAGACCTTCCTCATCATACGTTGCCAGCGATATTCAACCGAGCTGGATACGATACGATGCGAACCTGTAAGAACGGTAACAGTTATGAAGCCGCCAACGAGCTTTTCACCGTCAGACGTGATGGAACTCGACGTGGTGCCAGCGATGAAAATGGAAGCACGTGGCACGCGAATCAGGTTCTTGACTACCTTCAACAGCGGCAGGCTTCTGCAGATACAGATCCATTTCTTATTTATTTTGGTTTTTCTCATCCTCACGATACCCGGGATGGACGGCCAGAACTGCTTTCGAAGTACGGGGCTACCAACCATACCGATCAGGGGTCGGTTCCCTCAGCAAACCCTCTGCAGCCACCGTTGCCTCCAAACTATTTGCCGGCTCATCCATTCAATAACACCCATATGACGGTTCGTGATGAAGTGGCGGTTAGCGGTGTATGGAAGCATCGTGATGAACAGACGATCAGAAATGAGTTGGGGCGTGAATTCGCATGTAGTGAGAACATTGATAACCAGATTCAGCGAGTGCTGGATCGATTACAGTCGATGGGCGAACTCGACAAGACGATTATTTTCTATACAGCTGATCATGGCATGGCTATCGGCAGGCATGGATTGCAAGGGAAGCAGAATCTCTATGAACATACTTGGCGAGTCCCGCTTATTGTGAAAGGTCCCGGTGTCCAGTCAGGCTCTCGGGTGGATGGCAATGTCTATCTCTTGGATGTGCTTGCAACACTTTGTGATTTGACGGGTGTGCAAGTGCCAGAAACGAATGAAGGCATAAGTTTCAAGCCAGTGCTTGAAGGGAAGAAAGATAGCGTTCGAGACGTACTCTATGGAGCCTATTGTGGGGGGGCGAAACCAGGCATTCGCTCACTCCGAAAAGGTGAGTGGAAACTCATAAAATATGATTCTCCAAAAGACGGAGTGCAAGAAACGCAACTCTTTAATCTTGCAGAGAATGAACATGAGTTGCTTGTGCAGCATCATGCATCAGGCGTGAGGGAGAAGGTTGGTACATCACCGACCATTCGTCAGAGAAACCTTGCAAAAGAGGATGACTATGCAGATACGCTTGCAGAAATGGAATCATTGCTGTTAGAGGAGATGCGGCGTCTCGATGATCCCTACCGTTTATGGAATCAACCGGATGATGGTCTTGTTGAACCTCAACTTCGCGTGCCGTCACCGAGGAAGAACAAGCGGAAGTAGACATTCGTCCTACCAATGGACATTCAGTCGCATTCCAAACACGCTAGCGGTACTTGTTCCAGTGTTTGGTTCCGTTGGAACGGCATAGTTGTAATTGAAGAGAATGCGTAGTCGGTCAGCGAGATACCAGTTCAGGCCAAAGGTTGCCTGACTCAGTTGAATACCGGATGTAGTTCCAGACGGACTCAGCGGTGTATTGGGATCAAAATAGTCAAGATAGGCGTAGCGAGCTACAAGTTCCCAGCCACCTCGGCCATATGGCCTCCCTTGAGCGTGTCCGCCTCGTATGCGAGGCCGATCGACTTTCAGGGGACCAAATACACCGTCGTCCTTCTGATATTTCCTATGTTCTCCAGTAAGGAAATAGCCTGCACTCACATAATACCCGTGAAAGAAGAGAAGTGATCCTTGATGCTGCGGGATGAGCGTCCCATACCATTCTGCTTGGGTCCATAAAGGGCCCCAGACGCGAGCACACTGCAGATTAAAGAGTTGTTGGTAGCTTGCCGGAATTCTGATGGTTGGCACAAAAGGAGACGTTGTGGAGTCAGTGAATTCCAACAGGGGTGAGTTATCGAGTTGATTCAGAACAACGACACCATTTCCGGGTATCCTTTCGGATAACACCAGACCGAAATGAAGCACCTGTTCACCTTCATTTTCAAAAATAGGTGATGCTGTCAATCGACTTGTCAGGCCAATCGCAGCACCATCGCCACCCTCAAAACTGGCCTGTCCAACTCCATCATGAAATAAGCCAGTCGCGAAGGTTGTGATATCGCTAATACTGTCACTAAAGAGTGAGATCCCCCAGCTTCTTGCCGGATCAAGGTCATTGACAGGTGATCGTTCCATGAACGCATAGAAGTTTGCACTGGTGCCACCTTCAAGGCTGAATGGTTCACGGTAATGCCCCAATCGCCACTCAGGTTGCCCATTGTATTTTCGTGAACCGATAAAAATATCACGTGGAACGACGGTGCCAGATGCCAAATCAATTTCAAAGATATAGCGACTCTCTGAGCCCAGATAACCCTGGCCCCCGATACGGGCGCGACGAAGTCCTACGATGTCGCCAAGGTCACCAAATGTTGCAGTGTTGAGCGAGTCTTGAGTTGACCACAGTGAATCGGTGTCGATACGACCACGTAGTCGAAACGTGCTGCCGTTGCGGAACTGGTATCGTTGTGGAAATCGTTCGTTCTCTCCTTTGGGTGAAACGGATGTTCCAAACGTTGAGAATTCATCGGCTTGGCACGGCGCACAGAACATCACACAGGAGAGTGATGTACTCATTCCAAGCATGGCGGTGCCGATTGTTGTATAGAGCCACGCCATTGATCCAGTACCACACGTACAAGTACAGTTGGTCCACACTTCAGTAGACGGAATACTTTTTTCTTTCGGCTTTCTCTCAAAATGTCTCAAGGCTGCGTGAAAGATCTCTGAAATGCATCAGAGAACGTCGTGTAACAGGCATGTGTCACAGTTTGAGCGAGGCAGTGAAACGAAAGCGGCGTGGCGAGCAAGGAAATATAGGCGGGCATCGCTGGTGCTGAGTCGTCGGACGCATATCACTGCATGCAGAAAAAAATAGCGGCGGCCGGACTTGAACCGGCGACACCAGGCTTATGAAGCCTGTGCTCTAACCAACTGAGCTACGCCGCCCTTGTTTTGAGCACTATACCTCGCGTGGGGTGGCGCGTCAGCCGGAGCAGAAAAACTTCGGAACTTAGGGTGGTCATCAATGCTCAGCGTGTGTGTGGGAAATGACAATTACGGCTCGTTTCCCATCAGTAAAATAAGGATCTCCTGTGAGATTTCTTTTTGGTTTTGTTTGTTCACACCTGCCAACACCATTCACGTATCCTGCAGCGATAACGCGTCCTGCTTGAGTCAGATCCTCAATGCAATAATCACGTGATTCATCAACATTCGGATCAATGCGGTGCGTCGTCAGATTCCAGGTTTTCGTTGTAAATCGGACACCGATGTCACGACTGACCTGCCCTGCCCATACCGGTTCTCCAAGGAATTCCATGGGAGTCATCCAAAGTCGCAGATGAATTCGTTCATTAATTGAATGGCGTGTGCGTTGAAGTGCAATGTCCTGAGGGCGTTCAAAAAGATAGAGGGGGCTTACCGGAGAGTAACGGTAGTTTTCCCCAAGAAGAAAAGCCTTTGCTGTTTTCCAGCATGTCTTCAGGGAAATGGTTTCACTCTCATCCCAGCGAGCTGTAAAGGCACTCAGGATTGTCTGAAGGCTCCCAATCACTACAAGATTCACAGGATCCCCGTGTCCTGTTCCTTTGCCATTAGACGTTGCAGATGGAAGATTGTTTAAGTGGTCTGAAAGTTCATCGATGGAGCATGGATGGGTATCCTGTCTCGATTGAATGGTTGTGAAGTCTCTGTCGAGATAGTCAGCGTCAATGCCAGGAACAGGTATGGTAAACAGCATGTTGACAGAGGAAGTAGAGCGTGCTGTTGGAGCTTCGCGAATGCTGCCCGTATGGATGAGGCGATCCACTGTTTGCCTGAGGTTACCAACTGAAGCCAATTGAATGCGCAATGTCTTGGTGCCGAGGTCAAGTGTTGTGAATACGAACCCCGAAACCGTTTCATTCGGCCGGATGCCTCCAATGCGAAATCCTTTGTCACGAAAAAATGCATCCATGCGCTGGTTAGCCCAGTGCGCTGTGATCATTTTGAACGGGATCAACCACACAAGCGGCAGGAAAAACCAGGACATTGCACCGAAGGCACTCAGCCGTTTTCCCATAGAAAAGTGCGTGACAGCAGCCGCTTCCATCGCCGTGAAATACCGTGGGTCAATGTTGACCATCTGTAATCGAAGGGTTACTGCGGACCGGTTTTCAATTTTGAGAAAGACAGGCTGAATCCCTCGATGAGCAAGATCAACACCAAAGAACCTTCGGCTTTCTTTTGCCGTGAGAACAGCGACGGTTGCACTCGCGGAGTCATCTTCTTGCGTCACGGATCGATCCATGAAGGTACGAAACTCTGGATCTGGTTCGTACGGTGTGATGAAGAGTCTCTTGATCCGATGGAAAAGAGATGGCATGGGGCGCTTTCACAAAAAAACAGCGACCTAGGGAAATGAGCCTAGGCCGCTGTCCAAAACATATTGTCAGATCCAATTACTCAACCAAGCTGCACGAAGCCTCAACAATGGCTTCAATCTTATCATCAGTCAAACCACCCTTTGGAATGGCATGGTTTGCTTCAACAGTGCTTGCTTTATAGCAAACAACAGTTAGGTCGGCCTCTGGAGAAATATTGAACTTTGGTGGTCCGTTTTCATTGTCATTCGGAACAACAAAGGCAATCTTCTTGAGGTCATGCTTGCTGACAAAGTCAGATGCTGCCTTCTTCATGCTGTCAGAATCAGCACCGATCATGTTTACGAAACTAACCAGTTTCTCAGACTGATGCTCTTCAACCTCCTCCTCAATTTTCTTGAGAAGTTTGGCAAGCTTTTCATCGGCTGAGCGAGCAAATACCATCACAACAGGACGCTGTCCCATTTTGCAGCGATAACAGAGTGACTTGCCGTCGGCAACGCCGTCATCAGCATTTCCCGTAACCTTTGTTACCGTGAATGCACCTACTGAATCGCCTACTTGGGGACCACTTTTTAATTCGGCAGATGCTACGGTGGCTAATCCAAGAACAGCCACTGCTGCCATTACAAAACTCACTGAACGCATTGAAGAAACTCCTGAAATATCTTGATGTTCTGACACAAGCGTTGATTTTGCTGATGCCAATCATCGATCTTGAGATACCGCACCCTACGGCATCGAAACAATCCTTGCGAAACAGATGCTACCGCAGGTACGATTCTTGAGGCAACCAAAAACCAAATTTCATTGCACTTCGTACGAAAGTCCCGTGTTTTCATGACTCACTCAACACCACCACAGCCGATCCGTACGCCTCAAATCCGCCAGACACAGCTCTTGATCGATGGGCAGTGGGTGCCATCCAAGAGCGGAAAGACCTTTGAGACACTCAATCCAGCAACGGAGGATGTTATTGCGCAGGTTGCCGAAGGAGATGCCGCAGATGTTGAAGCTGCAGTCCATGCAGCTCGACGTGCGTTTGATGAAGGGCCATGGCCACGCATGGATGCTCGTGAACGTGGGCGATTAATGTTTCGGCTGTGTGAATTGATTGAGGAAGAAATAGACGAGCTTGCATCACTTGAAACACTTGACAATGGGAAGCCATTCGCCGATTCGCGACATGTTGATATTCCACTTGCCCTAGAGTGCTTGCGGTACTACGCGGGATGGGCCGATAAAATTCATGGCCAAACAATCCCGATCAACGGAAACTACTTTTGTTACACGCGCCGAGAACCAGTTGGTGTAGCTGGCCAAATAATTCCCTGGAATTTTCCAATCCTGATGGTGGCATGGAAATGGGGTCCAGCCTTGGCGGCCGGTTGTACGGTTGTTATGAAACCAGCAGAACAGACACCACTGACGTGCTTGCGTCTTGCACGTCTTGCACAAAAAGCAGGTATACCCGATGGTGTGATTAATGTTGTGCCTGGCTTTGGACCTACCGCCGGTTCAGCCATTGTGAATCATCCTGGCATCGATAAAGTGGCTTTTACTGGTTCAGGGGAGACAGCTCAAATTATCATGCGTCAGGCAGCTGACAGCCTCAAGCGTTTGACGTTTGAACTTGGTGGCAAGAGCCCCAACATTGTCTTTGCGGATGCAGATCTTGATGCTGCCGCCAACGGTGCTCATGTTGGTATTTTTCTGAATCAAGGGCAGTGTTGCTGTGCGGGGTCGAGGCTTTTTGTTGAAGATGCTATCCACAGCGAGTTTGTGGATCGAGTCGTGCAGATGAGCCGTGAGAGAAAAGTTGGGGATCCATTTGATCTCACGACACAGCAGGGTCCACAAGTTGATCAGACTCAGTTTGAAAAAATCATGGGGTATATCGAAGCCGGCCAGAAAGAAGGAGCAGTATGTGCCACCGGTGGGAAGCGAGTTGGAGATCGTGGTTTTTACATCGAGCCAACAGTCTTTACGCAGGTAACTGACGAGATGGCCATTGCGCGAGATGAGATTTTTGGACCGGTTCTCTCAGTACTTAAATTCTCAGAGCTTGAAGAACTTGTACGTCGTTCAAATGCCACCAATTTTGGTTTGGCAGCTGCAGTATGGACTCGTGACGTGTCACGGGCGCATGATGTTGCACGACGATTGCGGGCAGGGACGGTCTGGATCAATTGTTATGACGTATTTGATGCTGCCGCACCGTTTGGTGGCTTCAAACAATCTGGCTTTGGTCGGGAACTCGGGGAGCGAGGCCTTGATCCGTATCTAGAAACAAAGACCGTGACGGTCAACCTGGAGTGATTCCGTATCATGGGGCGTTTGTTTGGTAAGGCGACTACTGGTGGTGGTTGGCGGGCCGTTTGGTATTCGTTCAAAAAAGCTCGTGAGGCAGGTGGATTCTGGAAGCTCTGGAAAGCCATGCGCACAAAAAATACATGTAAGACCTGTGCGCTCGGAATGGGAGGGCAGGCAGGTGGGATGGTGAATGAGGCTGGCCACTTTCCTGAGGTCTGCAAAAAATCATTTCAGGCCATGGTTGCTGACATGCAGGGCGCGATCCAGCCATCATTTTTTGAAACCTATTCAATACCCCAGTTGCGACAGTTTACTCCGAAAGAAATGGAGTATTCCGGAAGGCTCGTGCAGCCAGTGGTGCTTGAAGAAGGCGCTCAGCATTACAGGCCGATTGAGTGGGCCGAGGCCATGGAGAGAATCGCATCTAAGTTGATGGAAACACATCCTCAGGAAACGTTCTTCTACTTTAGTGGTCGCTCCAGTAATGAGGCAGGGTTTCTGTTGCAATTATTCGCAAGAATGTTTGGAACCAATCACATCAATAACTGCTCATACTACTGTCATCAAGCAAGTGGTGTGGGACTTTCGAGTGTGATTGGGACTGGGGCCGGAACCATTCAGCTTGATGACATGGAAAAGTCTGATTTCGTGATGCTCATTGGTGGAAATCCGGCAAGTAACCATCCGCGGATGATGCGTACGCTTATGACTGTCCGTCGTCGTGGTGGAAAAGTTGTCGTGGTCAATCCAATTGTTGAGACAGGACTTGTTAATTTTTCCGTTCCCAGTGATCCATGGGCACTTTTTTTCGGTGCAGAAATTGCCAGTTCGTATGTGCAACCACATATTGGTGGTGACCTGGCAATGGTTTACGGAATGATGAAGCGATTGCGTGAGATGTGTTCTGAGCATCCTCTCAACGCAGTTGGAGAGCCTGTGGTGGATGAAGTGTTTTTAGAAAATCACACCCATGGATGGCAAGATTTAGCCACGCATCTTGATGCTCTCAGTTGGGAAGAGATCATTGAAAAATCTGGAGTGTCATGGGAACAGATTGATGCAATGACCAGGCAGTATGCTGAGTCAGAGCGGGCTGTGTTTACCTGGACAATGGGAGTAACCCATCACCTGCACGGTTCGGCAACTGTGCAGGCCATTGCAAGTCTGGCCTTGATGCGACGCATGGTCGGTCGTCGTGGAGCTGGTCTTCAGCCCATTCGAGGTCATTCGAATGTTCAGGGAATGGGGACCGTTGGTGTTACACCGGTGCTGAAGAAAGCACTTTTTGACAGGCTTGAAAACACATTCAATATCACCCTGCCGACCACGAAGGGGTACGACACACTTGAGTGTCTTGAAGCGTCTGATGCAAACAAGATGCGTTTTGCCTGTTGCTTAGGCGGAAACTTGTGGGGAGCAAGTCCTGATGCAGGCTTTGCAGAACGAGCATTATCAAAAGTCGATACAGTGGTCTATTTGAGTACATCTCTGAACACAGGGCATGCAGGTGGCTTGGGTGGAAAAGAAACTATCATCCTGCCTGTGCTTGCTCGTGATGAAGAGCCGGAGCCATCTACTCAAGAAAGCATGTTCAGCTACATCCGCCTTTCTGATGGAGGATCGCCGCGTCATGTTGGACCAAGAGCGGAGGTGGATATTATTGCCGACATGGCTCGTCGTGTCTTAGGGGATCAAGGCCCTGTTGAGTGGTCAGGAATGGCGCATACAAGTACGATTCGCCAAACAATTGCCAAGATTGTACCTGGCCTTGAGCAGATTCATGACATTGATGAAACCAAAAAAGAGTTCTCTATTCCCGGCCGGGCCATTGATCGGCCCTCATTCCCAACAAAGGATGGCCGTGCGACGTTGTTTGTGCATGACCTTCCGAAGGTCGCATCGTCACTTCAGTTGATGACGATCAGAAGTGAAGGCCAATTCAATACCGTGGTGTATGAAGAAGAAGATCTCTACCGGAATCAGACACGACGGGATGTTGTGCTGATCCACCCGGACGATATCGCTGCTCTTGGCCTCACAGATGGCGAATACTGTCGTATTTCCAGTGAGATCGGCGAAATGCGTCATCAGAGGGTTTCTGCCTTTGATCAAATTCGACCTGGCAATGTGGCAATGTATTACCCCGAGAGTAATGTACTTGTTCCAAAATCAGCCGATCCACTCTCACGGACGCCAGCTTACAAGAGTGTTGCTGTGGAGGTTGCTGTTGATGAGCCTGTTGGGGGACAGCCCACGCTTCTCGATCCTGAGCAGGTTGGTGCTGGCACACCGCGTGACAAAATGAAACAGTGTTGATGACATTGTCGTTTCAGTGACGTTGCAGGTATGTCAGCGGTTGTGCGAGCCCAGATGATTAGTCAAAAAGTGTTGGCTGATTGCTTTTTTCTTTTTGCGATCGATTTCTTGTAGGGATGTCACTTCGTGACTCAAAGCCGAGAAGAAGATCGCGTGCCCGCTCGATCACCTGTGTTGGAACACCTGCGAGTCTTGCAACATGCACTCCCCAACTTTTATCAGCTGCTCCGGGGGCGACTTGATGAAGAAAGATGAGTTGATCGTGATGCTGCTGAACAAGGACCTGCACATTTCCAACACCTGGCAGTGCTTCCAATGCAGCGAGTTGAAGGTAATGTGTTGCAAACAGGGTTCTGCATCCAATGTGACCCTGCAGATGCTCAACGACGGCCTGTGCAATGGCCAAACCATCAAACGTACTCGTGCCGCGTCCGACTTCGTCCAAAATGACAAGGCTTTTTTCGGTGGCACGATTCAGTATCCGTGCTGTCTGAGCCATCTCAACAAGAAAAGTACTTGCGCCAGTGGCAAGGTCATCGCCGGCACCAATACGGGCAAAGAGTCGATCCACAATTCCAATGTTGGCATGCGTTGCAGGAACAAAACTCCCGGCCTGAGCCATCACTGCCGCAAGTGCAGCTTGGCGGATGTACGTACTCTTTCCGCCCATATTGGGTCCAGTGACTAACAGCATGGCAGGAGTTGATGGGCGTCGCCGAACAGATGGATTGCGAGAGGCGATGGCAAGATTGTTGGGGACAAGTGTTCCAGTTGGAAGAAGTTGTTCGAGAACCGGGTGGCGTCCCTGTTCGACTATAAGACAGCCATCTTCTGTGATGGTTGGTCGCACCCATTTGTTTGATCGTGCGACGTCTGCCAACGA